>Ga0049081_10000200_pt1 | contig 23633 bp, 46 predicted proteins | sample GreLakmeER78MSRF_FD_66717 | JGI IMG/M metagenome (GOLD analysis project Ga0049081, IMG submission 66717) | Freshwater lentic microbial communities from great Laurentian Lakes, MI, USA - Great Lakes metaG ER78MSRF | ecosystem: Environmental > Aquatic > Freshwater > Lake | place: Great Lakes...
AAGTAGTATAAGCAATAGATACATTGCTGATATGAAGATTATACATAAAGACTTATATGATATACGGAAGTCCCTAAGTGAACTAACAGACATAGATTATGCTGGCGATATTGCAGATAAAATTTCTACATACGAGATTGCTAGAAACATTGAGATTGATGTCACCGATATTGATATTGATTATGATGCACTTGCTAGACACCTTGGTGATAACATTGATACAACTGGTATTGCAGATGATGTTGTGTCACAAATAGAAACTACTTTGGAAATACAATACCAGAACATGATAACCGTTAACATGAATAACCGTCTCAATGATATTGAAAAAAAGATGGACCTTATTCTTAAACACCTTGGTATTCCACCGGAGAATGCATATCTTTCAATCCATGAACTTATGGATCATATTACGAACTGAAAAAGAAATTCCATTCCACCGAACTTGCGGGTTATTCCGATGCATTTAAGAATAGGATGGACTGATAAGTAGTGACCCTGTTGAGGTCACAAACTGTGACTAGTTCCCTGGAACTGTGTACTGTTCACGCATGCGCGCGAGAGGAATGCAGGGACAGGGCTGATCACACACCATTCCCACATTTCCCCACAACAACCCACAGGATCATATTTACATCCCACGGCAACCCATTACATAAACCCTGCACTAACTAAAATGATCCTATGTTATTATAGTATAACATATAAGTAAATGGTCATGTGGCCGAATATAAAATAATAGTTATATCAGTATTAGTCCCGTATCAAAAATATATTATTCGGAGTGTGGTGTGGATTCATTAACTATATTAAACATCGGTGGTTGGATTACTTTACTATTCTATTTCATCTATAAGTGGATGTGGAGGAATGATAATCGTATGGGTCTTCGTATTGTTGTTATATCCTATTTGTTATTACTAATCGTTATTAGTGTATGGTCTCTATGGTATAGTCTATTCATTGAGTAATGTTATTAGTATTGTTATATCTGTATAGTATGTTATAATATAATGCTTTGATCTTATATGTATATTCCTTATCTTTGTATGTGTTGTTATAGTATTTCTTTTTTACTTACCGTTGGAGTTTTGTTATGAGTAGTTCATCTGGCTTAAAGGTTGGTTCTAAATTAGAATGGCATTACAATGGTTTTGGCAATCCTTCTCTTATCATGGAAGTTACTCGTGTAACACCTGGTAAGATAGTTGTTTCATATAACGATGGAGGTATAAAGTTTGATGATGTATGGACTCGTAGAGAATTAAGAAAAGCAGATAATATAACAGTATTGTATTTATAGTATGTAGTAGTATTATTTTACATACCGTAAGGAATTGATTATGAAGAAAGAAATGATTAAACTCAAAGACATACTATCCGAAGTGGATGGCACGAAAGCAAAAAATATTATAGATTATCACAATTCAAAAAATAGAATATCGGTTGGAATGAAAACTAATCTACTACCAGATATGAAAAAAAGATATGAGTTTGAAGTAAGTGGTGATGAAATTTATTTTTTTGATAAGGGATTTCACTTTGGAACACTATTCAAGGAAGGTAGCTTTTTTATATTAAAGCACGATGGTTCATTAAATGATCTAGGTTGGAGAAAGTCTTAAAATGTTTTTACATACCGTTGGAATTTATTATGAAAAAAATATTATGGTTTCTACTATCCAAAGTAGACAGTAATTGGGGTTACAACACTCCATTACAAAAACGATTTAAAGTTGGTGATAGAGTTAAAATATCAACTCATAGCAAATTGATTGCACATACACCAGCTACAATTATTGAAACAGGTAGGCACGATTATTTGATAGAAGATGACACCTTGCAAAAATACGTTGTGTATCAATTTGAACTCTATCAGTAGTATTGGTGCTAACGGTACTCAGATATACACAGTTCCAACACAATTTAAAAATATAAATATGAAAAAAATAATAGAAGAAATTGATTTTTTGTGGAAAGGCGATAAAGATATGTTAATCACTATGTGGATGTGTATATTATTAGCACTCGGTGTTTTAACAGAGCTTGGGTTTAACATTTACTTCACATTTTTTAATTAACGTTAAGAAAAATTACACATAACTACCTGATACACGATATAAACCTTCGTCAATACACAATTATCACTTCGAGGATTACCTCGATGAGATAGTATTATTATTTTACATATTGTTAAAAGATAAACCCCATTATTTATGGGTTAAATAACAATAAAATGTAATGGCAAATCCCCTAAAGGTTGAACGATATAGTATTATTATTTTAGATACCGATTATTAACAGATAAATTTAAAATTATGGAAGAAATTGGAAAGTATTTACAGGTAATAAATGACAATATATTTATTGTGATTGTGTTGATTATATTCTTCACAAGTTGTTTAATGGTTGGTGTTAAAATAGGTAAATGGTTGTATAAACAGTTTAAAAAATATTGGTTATAACTACCTGATACACGATAATGTATGATATATCAGTCAAATAAATTGCATATAACTACCTGATTATTATTTTAGTAACCGTTGGAATAACGAAAATGAAAAGAAATAAAATTATTGCATCTAATAAAGACAAAGACATATTTTTTAATGAATTGTTGAATCCGTCTGAGCCAAACAAAGCATTAAAGGATGCAGCTGCCAAATATAAAACAAAACCAACAGCAGTAGAATGGTTAGTAAATGAGTTGAGTAAATCAAAATATTATTACAAAATAATAGAAGATATAAATGCAATGGGTACTGTGGAACGAGATGTAATTAACACAGCAAAGCAAATGGAAGAAGATCAAATAATGGACACGATGTGTCAACAACTGCAAATGGAAGTAAATGCATCTGAGACGCAGAAATACTATAAAAGCAAAGAGGTTCAAGATTTAGATAACCCAACAGATGTGGTAGATGAATATGAATCAATATAATGTATGATATATCATTCATTAACCACAATTATACCCGATAATGTATGAAATATCAGTCAGATAAATTGCATATAACTACCTGATTATTATTTTAGTTACCGAAGGAATTGTTATGAATAAAGAACTTAAAACATTGATTTCCAAACTAGCAGACGAATTGAAAGACAATGAATACTATCGTAGAGCTTGGAGTGATAGTATAGCAATGTGTTACAAAGATTGTGAACATCAGTATAGAAAGAACACTGGTAAGAAATATCTAAATAAAAAAGATAGACACTACATTGCAAATAATGCAGCTGAACATTTTTTGATATTATTCTGTGGACCAAATTATGACTATTAGAGAACAAGTAAACGGTTACAAAACGAAACACAAACAAGGTTTCATCCGTGAGGAATACATGAAACTGCTAGAGAACTATCCCAGCATAAACATGGAAAGGTTTTGGGATGCACTTAATGGTATTACCGCCATGAGAATTGATGGCGAAACCGTTGTGTTTCCAAATGACATTGAGTTGGCTATCCGTTGTGGTATGGAAGATAGAAGTCCAACCATTCAAGAGTGGGATTGAAGATGACAACAGAAGTTACAACACATGAAGGTATAAAACTGAGTGTACATGATTACATTCAATGTATATGGGAAAACTCAAATAATTTCCGTAGGACATGGAAACTCATTCACATATCCGATATGAACTATTATTTCAGAGATACCGGCGATGGTTCTGTTACTATTGTGAATAGAGATAAATTCAACTCACAGATTGAGACTGGCTACTATGGAATAATACCCTCAGACAGACAATCGAACTAAGTCTTTTATTTTCAACCACTTACCTTAAAAGTCCTTATTTGGATTTAGTCTAAATATAAATTTTACCTACCGAAGATAATGCTTTGATCTTACAGAAATATACCTTATATTTGTATATCAAAATTTGACAACCAAAGAACGAAGTTTACCGGGAATGTATGCTAAATACTACTCCCAATTACTATAATCCATAATATAAAGGAAACCTATGGAAAACTCGAAAAAGAAGCTCGCAGCTTCACAGTCAATGGTTCAAAGAAATCGCAAATTAACAGGCGATAAATTTGAAAAAGAAATGGACAGAAAACTAACAGCATCAGGATTGGTGGGTTACAAGAAAACCGTCAAGACAGCTATTGGTAGTTTTATATGTGACCATTTTTTAGAAACAATCAACGGAAATTGTTGGGTTGAGTCCACAATCTTTCTCGATGTGAGAAGGGCAAGGGAACTTAATGAAAAGAAACGAGCAGTTGAAGCAACGAATAAATCTGTTGATAGATGGATAATTTTCTACAAAGAAGGTCCTGGACAAAAATCAAGAAAGAATGTAAAGTCTTACATAAAAATTCTTGAAGCCGAAGGGTGGTTCGTAATGAATGGTATCAATGAAATTGATATGTTCATTGAACTTGCATCAAAATCATCAACATCCATTGCTGTAAATAAAAAAGGGTATATCCGTAAACCAAAGTTGATGGAAATACCACTAAAAGATATTATACCAAACGAAACAAACAGAAATATACATGACAAGTCAGCAGAAAAAGATTTGCTAAACTTGTGTAAATGTATTATGAGATACGGTTTTATCACACAGTTAAATGTTGTTCCAGAGACAATAGACGGCAAACCAACCGGAAGGTATGTATTGATAGAAGGACACAGACGGCACCATGCAGTTGTTGAACTAATCAAAAAGTTTTACGGTAAAGAATTGGAAGGTGGGACTTTTCCATGTGTAGTTGTTGATTGGGTTACAACAGAAATGCCTGAGAAGGTTCACGAACTAATGATATTATTGAACACAACAACAAGACCTTGGAATGTTGAGAACTATGTGAACTCTCACTATAAGGCAGCCGAACAAGTCAATGATAATGAAAAACTTTTTTCATACGGAACATTGAAGTGGATGTATAAAACTGCGGATGAAAACAAATTCAAACACAGTAAACTTCTATACATATTAGGACCAGTTGCAGATGCAAATACAGCCGCTTCAAAATGGATTGACCGTGACCAAATAAAAGATGGTGAATATCGCATTAGTGAAATTCAGGTTGAAAGTAAAATGAAACCGTTTGTAGAAAACCATTTGATACCATTTGTAAAATGGCACATGGGATCAAGAAACTATGACCCATCAAAGACAACGGTTGCTGATGTCTTTATGAAAGAAATGTTTTATCATTACCTAAATGGATCTATAACAGACAAACAGATAGATGCAAACATCGAGGCCTTTAAGAAGATTAAGAAGGCAGATATGCCTATGGATGCTAATGAAGAAGGTATGGAAACACTACATTATCTACTGAAAGAAATTCGTTCACAACAAAAGACCACAACATTGAAAGTAAAGGCACCTACAAAGAAAGTGGTGAAGTCAAAAGTCTAACATGACAAAATGTCAGACTAAATCTGGGGTAGTTTCTACGGAAATTACCCCATTTTTGTATATTCTGCTAAATCATTATACCTCAAAGACTTATCCTTATTTAGACTAAATCCAAATATAAATTTCAAAAAATAAAAATAATGCTTGCCTATGTGCGGAAAATTCCTTATATTTGTATCATAAGTTAAGGTAATAAATGAAACAAATCTTCACATATTTCTCCCTCAGTATAACCGTTGCCGTTGTAGTTATTATATGGTTGGGTTATCAGAGACATGAACTTCGTAACTTGTTAAATCTCAATGACTTAAACAAGAAACTGCGTGTTCTGCAATCAACTTCTCGTAAGTCTATGGTAGATAACGAGTTAGTAGAACAACTGGTGGAACCAAAAAAATATGTATCAAAGTAAAATAATGCTTTGATCATATCAAAAAATTCCGTATATTTGTATTGTAAGTTAATAACAACCAATAGGAAAACAACCATGAATAAGACAAACGAAGAAGTGAACGCCGGTGTTACCAGATATTGGAACCGTGTTGCTAGCCAGAACAATATGACGGTAGATGAATACCGTGAGTATCGCAAGGCACAGAACGAGCAGAGACGAAAGGAATGGGGCTTGTCTATGGCTAATGCCATTACGGCTGAAGATGCTCAATCATTGCAAGATTATGCTGAGAGTCTGGAGTATGCAGCAAGGAATGTTTTATATGATGTCCGGGTATATGGTATCTCCCGTGAGACATTGGGTGAGGCGATATGTGACCTACATGACAGGTTGAAACTTGTTACTGCAGTGCTTGATAGGATAGAAGAAAATAGAGATTGATTGTCTATATCCGTATAGTATTATTATTTTTATTACCGAAAGGAAAACAACCATGACAAATAAACCGAGTTTAAGTATAAACCCCTACAACGGCCTTGTTGAGTATAATTATGGAACTGATGTTCTTGAATTTATCCTTGAAGATATTGAACAAATTTGTAGTGTAATACTTGATGATGCCGACCTCAATGTGATGCGTCTGCAACAATACAAATGGAAATGGTGGTATCTAAATTTTGAACACCATATACCAGACAGTCATCAAATCATGTTACAATACAGACAAGAACCTGATTCACCTACTATTGTAATTGGTATAAATGAGGCTGAGTTACTACGGTCTTTCATTGAACCAATAAAAGATAAGATTGCTTGTCTCGCAGACTTTACTTAATTATTATTTTAGTTACCGATAAGGAAAACAACCATGACATCAACCTATTATTATTGGAGCGTAACTGCAACGGGTGTAAGATACTGTGAGGACGGTCCAATTCAAAAATCAACGAAAATCATCCAAGCCAGAAACAAAGATATGGCTATCGAATTTATGAACATCTACATTAGCAAAAAACTGAAATGGAAATTTCCAGCAGAAATAAGTGAAGATGATGTTGTTCTTATTATGAAAGAAGTTTGAGGAAACAACTATGGCAAAATCAACTGGCCTCGAAATAGGAGACAAAATTTTCTGGCGTAATAATGTGAAACGAGACATAGGTGTTTTATACGCCATGTTTTGTCACAACCGATGGATGTATGATCATGAATATAGTCACGGTAAAAAAGATATTAAATTAACAATTACCGGTCTGACAACTTCATTGATTGTTGCTATCAATGAAGAAGATAATAGACGCCATACCTTTACCCGTAGGGCTTTCAACTCTTGTCCAAATCTTTCAAAACTATAATAGGAAACCGCTATGAAAAAATTTACAGAAACAGACAGATACCGTGAACTGAAAATGCTCTATGATGCAATGTGTTTTTCTGGACATTTTACGGAAGCTGAAAAAGTTTTCAGCAGAACGGTGCAGGAACAAAAAGAATATATCAATAAAGTAAAATTACAACAACAAGGAAAATAATATGGAAATCATTGATGCAATTATGAATATCGAATGTAATGATGAATGCACAGAAAAACTGTATATCGAATCATTCCAAACTCTGATTGATAGTGGACACATTTGGGGACTGCAGGGTTCCTATGGTAGAACTGCGATGTCATTGATTGAAGCCGGTTTGTGCACTAGATAATTTATTTTTACTTACCGAAAGGAAACAACCATGAAAAAATATATTTCAACTAAAACAGAATACATTAGTAGAGACGGATGGAGAGGTTATGTACAACCAATCAATGCAGTAGCCGGTGCAAATGATACTGGTACATGGGATGATTCACCATGTAATTCTAATGTATGTGAAAAAGAAATCAAAGAATACCGTTCTATACTTCGCAAGAATAAAATACAAAGTCGTACAATGTCTTGTCAAACTTCAAATGTATTTTGTATACATACCTATGTTTTAGTTCATCCAGATGACAGAGATAAGGCGTTGGAACTTGCTAAGGAATACCATCCAAATACTGTATTATTCTACGCCGTATAAAAAATAATAATTGCTTTGATCTTAATGCGAAATTCCGTATATTTGTAATGTAAGATTAAGAACAACCAACAAGGATACGGAAATGACAAACTTAAACATTGAAATCGGTACAGAAGTAGTAAGAAGTAAGGGTGATTATGTAGTAGGAAGAATTGGTAGTGTGGTAGCTATTGATTTAGATAAAAACAGAGCACAAGTATATTGGAATGGTATAACTACTTGGGTGTCTTTTAATGCTTTAGAATTAACTTCAACACCTTACGAAATAGACAGAACAACAGGAAAATGGCCTAAATATAAAAAATTAGGGTAAAAATAACTTTGGTATTTCAAATAAATTCACTAGCTTTGTATGTAAGATTAAAAACAACCAATTAAGGAAACCCGTTATGGAATGGATAGAAATAGAAAATCAAAATGAGATACACACAAACGGAAGTGATCGTATCTTGGTTAAACTTGAAGATGGTTTTATGGCCGTTGTATATTGGGATGGATATAATTGGAATATAGATGGTTCTGATGCCCGTATATTCGGTAAAATTAAACGATATATTATTTTGAAATAATGCTTTGATCTTAATGATAAATTCCATATATTTGTAATGTAAGTTAATCAACAACAAATAAAGGAAACAACCATGTTATATTCACAAACACTTAATGATAAACTATCAGATGCTTGGGGTGACTATTCCAAACTTATATTTGAGCGAGAAACTCGTATCAACCCAATGACATTAGAAGAATCAGTAGATTTTATGAAACGAAAGGAAGAAGTTTTATATCGTATTGCAAATCTAAGTGAAATTCTTGATAGAGTAAAAAATGGTACAGGAGTCCCATCCTCGAAAATAATGCTTTGATCTTTCCCAAAAATGCCTTATATTTGTAACATAATAAATAACCAATAAAGGAAACAACCATGAGTAGAGAACAATTTTTTATCAATGCAAAATTGACCGTGCAAGGCAGTATCTATGATTTCCAATTAGACTTGGAAGAAACCCACACACTTGAAGATGCACTGGACTCATTACAAACACATTTTGATTGTGCAGTCCATGACGGCGATATTGTATTGCAAGACCCAGATGATATGGACTTAATAGACATTACCGAAGACATGGTGGAATTTGATTTCAGCCAGATACCACAATTTCTAATTGGTGATTGGGATATATGGGATGCAATTTCAGAATTTGCAGAACATTATTACGTCAGTCATTATGATGTTGATGTATTCGAGGCGGCACATGATTGTGGTATTGAATTTTCTGATGTAGATGACGCATACGCTGGTGAATTTAATAGTGATGAAGAATTTGCACAAGATTTATGTGAACAATTAGGAGATATACCGAGAGACTTTCCAAGTTATATTCACATTGATTGGGAATCAACTGCAAGAGACCTGCTGTATGATTACTCTGAATCAAACGGTCACTATTTCAGAAACATTTAATACGGAAACAACTATGATATTACAACCAGAAACACAACAGAAACCAAGTCTCTTTCTAGCAATACATGATCTTGCTCGCAAGAAACTACCAGAACTGGCAAAGAAAGCAGGTAACAATGATAAAAAAGACTGGACTATAAAATTTGGTAACAAGTATGCAAAGATTACAGATGGTTATACCAACATCCAAGGAATGAGAATCGAATCCGTTTGGGGCTTTGTTGTCCTCAAAGAATGCACCGTGGATGGAATTGATTACAAGCCCGGTGACTTGCTCAAAGCCGCTTCACATAAGGCACCTGCAAAACACGCAAGAGGAAACATCATGGATGGCACCGCAGACTATGATATTTGGGGTCCAACTTATTTACCGAACAGGAGAACATCATGGTAGGTAAACCCCGCATCCGTGACCGCCGTTCACACCATGTAAATCGTGGCACCAAATTCCAATGGTATTGCCCGAGCCGTGGCAAGTGGATTGACTGCACGGTTACGGGAACCAATCGGGCTTGGGTTCGATACATTGAGAATAATAGAACCGGTGAAGCATTCAGCGGTGAATTTAATTTCACACGCCAAGACTTTAATCAATTTTCAAATATCAAAATTATTCAATGGTGAACTATGTTGTTAGATGATGAACAAGTGAATGATATATGTTGCAATGCTCTGATGAACTTTCATAGTAAACTCGAAGACTACCATAATTGGAAGGGCATAGTGAGTGGCTTTGAAAAAGACGGTTACTGTTACGAAGATTTCCGCCAACAGAAGTTACTCGCACGCGAGCAACAATTTTTGGCATTCGGTATGCTCAAAGCTCTAACAGAACAAACAATGTCCTGCACACAAGATTATAGGTGGAACTAATGAGCAACTACACTGCATACCAAGAATGGATTGTTATTCTCGAAGGTGAGAATGGCAACATGGAAAGAATTGAAGTATGGGAACCGTCATCGGACATGGCTGTTGAAAATGCTCTATACGAAACTAACATGACCAGAATAAAGTCCGTGGATGCCATCCCAAAGGATGAATACCGTAAGTGGATGCGTCAGTTACAATGCCAACCAACAATGTAAAAAATCACTTGGTGGTTATCCAGAAATTCATTATATTTGTATATCAATAAAAAACAACAAAGGAATAATCCCATGAAAGAAGTTTATGTTGAGTATGGTCAGAGTTACAACGGAAGACCTATTCGTGAAGGTCAATGCCCTCATTGCGGTAGTGATAATTTGGAAACTATAGATCTAGGTATGTGTGACAACACATATTATTACGATATGGAATGTAATGAATGTAAAGGAAGATGGACAGACAATTATCTAATGGTATTTTCAAGTATGCAAATCATACAGAAGGAAACCGACCAATGATTGATTACAGATATATGACCGGTGAAACGGAATATGAAAATGAAGGTGACTGGACAAAAGCTGAATTGGAAGCGATGCTAAATGGTGCCGAGGATGACATTTATTATTACGAAAAAAAGATTTCGGAATTAGAAAGCAACCTTTGGAGTGCTGAAGAACAACATGAACAGGCAACATATTTACTTGACAACAATCTATGGAGTAAAGAAGATGTTACAGAATGAATTTGAACCAGTATTTCTTTATGGTCAAACCAAACAACAAATAATTGACCGTATCATTGACTTTGAACTTGAACATGATATTTTACCAGATTGGACTGAAGTGCTTGAGTATGGGTTCATCGGTTATCAAAACATTGAGGACGAACTCATCATGGACTTATACGAAGAATACTTTGGTGAAAGAGAACCAGAGGAAGAATACTATCCAACAGATGAACAAGGTTATGACGGACATGGAAACCCCATAGGAGATACACAATGAGTAAAATGAGTTTAGAATATCTTATTGGACTATCTACACTTCACGGTAAAACATTTCAATCCACCATTCAAAGATTGGTTGATACTCTTCCAGTCGATAAAAAGCCGGTGCAGTTCGTTTACAATGACGCCGGTGAACTTGTCGATGTTCGAGACTATGTAAAGTCAATGAACGAACCCGAACCTAAACCAATCGGTTTTTTACAATAACATTTTAAGGAATAAACAACATGACATTTCTAACGCCATTCATTCTTGGTTTGCTCGGACTCTCAGCCATAATCGGTATCGTTTACATCGGTATCACCGCCTACGATTTAATTCGTAAAACATATTCAGACTATCATCGGGACCTACTACAAAACAATATGTGGCGTATGTTCCATGCCTCATGGCTTATCGCGGTCATCCTCATGGTCTTGGAGTTATTCCTATGATAGAAAAAATCATTTCGGTTATTATCGGTATCGCCTTCGTTGGTCTATGGTTTGCCGCTATGATGTTCGTTGCTTGGATTCAATCGGAAATCTCGGAATACTTCCGGTACAAACAGTATAAGAAAAACTTGAACGAATCCAATACCATAAAAAAAGATTCTGCCCTAAACTACATTAAAACAATTTTAGATAGGAGAAAATCCAGATGACGGTGTATGTTTTATTCAACCAAAACTCTTATGAGATTCGTGGTGTTTTTTCCACCGAAGAACTTGCAATGGAAAACAAAGAGTACGGTGGTGACATTGTATTGATCATTCCTATTGACGAGGTACTCCGATGAGGCGTAGACGTGCTTGGGGTGAAGACGAACCAAGAACGATTGACTTGGTGTTGAATTTGGTACTGTGGTTGTGTGTTGCGAGTTGTATTAACATGATAGGAATTAGCATTGTATTGATGTGGATATGGTCACAATGATAATGTGGTGAGGTATGTGAACAACTCAAACGAAGTTTGAAGTGGGAACATACCGAACACTTTAATTTATTATGGAGTTTAACATGAAAGAACCAAAACAAATTCTCGAAAACCGCGACGATCGACTGATGAATATGTGGATTGGGATTGGCATCTTCAACGCATTGATATTCATTTTTCTTTCTGGCGACTTTATGAAAGCGATAAAAGGTTTTCTAACTATATTCGGAGAATGATATGCACGGAATAAGTGAACAACAGATATTGGAATGGATTGACCAATGTGATAACCAACTGAAAAAATTACAGAGTGCAAAGGACTTTATTCATAGAGAATACTATAAGAGAGATAGTATAAGTTATCATGTTGAGGAAAATCTACAAGACAACTTTGGACAAAAGATATTTGAACACAAGGTTAAACTTGAACTATTGTGGAGAATGTTAGAACAATTAAAGACAGATGATGTAATAGTAATGTTTGATCATTTATTTCCAGATACCGTTGTGAATCAATTACCAGAAAATCTACGCAAAGAGTTCTTCGATTTCGTATATGAAATGTGATGAATGGTCCGAATGTATGATGGTTTTTTAACAACTACCTATATTTATTTTTACAGTTAGTTGTTACATTATTATAGAGGTTTCATTATGTTAGATACCTTGAAGACATTCACACCATTACTTGTTTTGTCCGTCATCGCAATCGGTGCAACATTTGGAAATGGAAACTTCAGCACATTTGCTGTTGGTTTGAGTAAATACGCACTTGCAGTTGGCGCTGCGTGGTTTGTTGATTCATACTTAATCAAGGAGGTGAAGACACGTGAGATACTTGCAGAAAATCCTGTTGCTTACGCTATTTGGTTGTTTGCTAACATCCTTACCGCTGCACTCTGTTTCTCAAACAGTTAAACAAACAGACGGTGAGCGTGTTCGTAACATAGCATACGGCTTTGTTGGAACAAAAGAGGTTGGAAACAACGGTGGATATTGGGTAACAAGATTTCTCAAATCCGTTGGACTTCGACCTGGTAATCCTTGGTGTGCAGCATTCGTTTCTTTTTGTTTAGATTCCGCAAGAATTACCACCATGAAAACTCGTTCTGGATTGGCAAGACACTTCATATCGAAGAACAAGACAATCAAAGCAACGAAGGTCACATATAACGACATGAAGATACCTATGGGTTCTGTAATCATTTGGCGTAGGGGAACTACAACATTTGGTCATGTTGGTTTTACTGACCAGTGGGTTGGTAAGAGTGGAACTACAATAGAAGGTAATACCACATCTGGTAAAAGTGGAAGTCAATGGAATGGTGGTGGTGTTTGGTCTCGTAAGAGAACCATAAATCCATACGACTATTTCCGTATAACAGACTTTGCTTTGTTAGACCAACGATAATATGAAGGTGAGTTTTTACTCACCTTTTTATTTTTTGCTTGTTTGTTACCGATTGATTTCGTATATTTGTTTATGAAATTTACCTTTACACTATATTTATTGGTGTTATGTTTTAGTGTTACGAGTTAGTGTGTTATGAATAAAAAGATGGGCAGACCACAACTAATACTTACCGAAGCCCAAGTTAGATATGCAATGCAAAACAGTTTCGGTAATAAGGATGCCTCCAGATTTCTTAAAGTAGATTACAGAACTTACAAACGATGGGCAAAACAACACATCGATAGTGAGACTGGTAAAACTCTATTTGAATTACACTCAAAGATTGGTATTCCTCTTACAAGAGAAAAGAAAGACGATAAGTGGAATGGTAAATCGTTTGATTGTAACAAAGGTTATAAAGAAAAGTTAGAGGATATTCTTGATGGTAAATATCCTGCATACGAAACAAAAAAGTTAAGGAAAAGATTATTACTATCAGGTTGGATTCCGTGTGAATGTTCAGCGTGTGGTTGGAATGAACCACGCATGACAGACGGTAATTATCCTCTACTGATAGACTTCATTGATAATAACTGGCGTAATTGTAAGTTAGAGAACTTGCGTCTGTTATGTTTTAATTGTTATTTTAATTTAGTACGGACACCATCGACATCATATCAAGGTTGGACATACGGAACAGTATCAAAGACACCTTGGTACGGCGAGAAACGCCCGAGAGATGGCAGATACCGTAGAAGATTAGAAGAACGCATCAAACAACAAGAACAAAAGAAAAAAGAAGAACAAGAAAAGTTTTTTGATTGGGACGAAGAAGGAAACTCAAATGAATAATGATTTGTTATTACAATTAAGCATGATTGGATTGAATCCAAAAAAAGTAATAGAAAATACAGATGGTAGCATTGACTATGAAGGTGATGTTGATATATCAGATATGCAATTAGACACCATACCAATAAAGTTCAGACGGGTATACGGTAATTTCGATTGTTCGGATAATAAATTAACTTCACTGCGTAGATGTCCAGAATTTGTTGAAGGTGATTTCTATTGTTATTTGAATGAACTAAAAGATTTAAGTTACGGACCAAAAACAGTATGCGGTAATTATATTTGTTCTGGAAATAAATTAACATCACTATATGGTTCGCCAGTAGAAATACACGGTGACTTTGTTTGTTCAAATAATCTATTATCAAATTTAATGTATTCTCCAGAAATAATTCGTGGTAATTTAATTGTAACCTCAAATAAAATAAGAAATACAATATATCTACCAAAGATAATTGAAAAAAATATAATACATGATATTCCAGTAGACAATGAGTATTTAGATGAATTCACATATATTGGTCATACAAACTACAATAGTTCGCTTCACAACTATACTGTAACAGAAGAAGAATTGGCAGAACTTGGGGATTTTGATACAGAAAGGATTTTTATAGAAACCGATGGTGAATAATATGAATAATGATTTATTAAATATATTAAATGAATTGAGATTAGATGAAAGCAAATCAAAATTAAATTCAGATGGTTCGATAGATTATTACGATAATATAAATTTATCAAATATGAATTTAAGTCATATACCTATAAAATTTAAAAGAGTTATGGGATATTTTAATATCGCATTTAATCCATTAACATCACTTGAAAATTCGCCAGAATATGTTTCTCAGGATTTTTTATGTTCAAATACTAATATAAAATCCTTAATTGGTATGCCTAAAAAAATAGGTGGTTCATTGGTGTGTGGTTCTGGTCCACTTGAATCATTGGAGGGATGTCCTGATGTGATACCTTTGAATTTTTATTGCTCTGATTGTAACATAACTTCGTTGTTGTATGGACCAAAATATGTTTCTGGAAGATATATTTGTGTAAATAATAAGTTACAATCACTTGAAGGTGCACCGAAGTTTTGTAATTCGGATTTTCAATGTTCCAACAACAAACTAACATCATTTGAACATTGTCCATCTATAATATCAGGTATATTTGATTGTTCATATAATAACATTGAAAATATAGACTATTGTCCTAAAAAAGTAGGTATGTCTTTTATATTTGTAAATAAACCAAAAACTATAACAGAGAAATTGATTCGCAGTGTATGCGATATTGATTGGGATGTTTATTTTAGAGAAGGAACATTTTGGTGGAATGATGGTGATAATCCAATCCACCCACTACCATAAATTATGTTATGTTAAATTAAATGGAGGTTTTTATGCGTTTACGCCCATTGTTGGATAATGTGGTAATTAAACCATCGAAGAAAGAAGAAGTAACAACAGGTGGTATTATTATTCCAGATACCGGCACCGAAGGTCCAGTTCGTGGTGAAGTCATCGCGGTTGGTCCTGGTAACTATACCGAGAAAGGAGAATATGTACCAATGAATGTTTCAGTTGGTGATGAAGTTCTATATGGAACAAAACTATATGGAACGGAAGTATCGGTTGATGATAACAAATATCTTATCATCAGACAAAGTAATATTTTAGCAGTTATTGAAAAATAATTTATGTAAAACATATTGGAGGTTATTTAAGTTATGTCAGCAAAAATCATAAAGTTTGATATTGATGCCAGAACAAGTTTGAAAAAAGGAGTAGACCAACTTGCAGATGCAGTCAAAGTAACATTAGGACCAAAGGGAAGAAATGTTATTATTGATAAAAAATTTGGTTCACCAATTATTACCAAAGATGGTGTTACTGTTGCTAAAGAAATTGAATTGGAAGATCCAATTGAAAATCTTGGTGCACAAATGGTTAAAGAAGTTGCTTCTAAAACCAATGATGTTGCTGGTGATGGCACAACAACTGCAACCGTTCTTGCACAGGCAATAATTCGTGAGGGATTAAAGAATGTAACTGCTGGTGCTAATCCAATGGATTTGAAACGAGGTATCGATGTTGCAGTTACTGCAATCTGTAATGAATTAAGTACCATGAAAAGAGAAGTAACTGGTAAAAAAGAAATAGCACAAGTAGGTACTATCTCCGCAAACAGCGATGAAACGATTGGCAATCTTATTGCGGATGCAATGGAGAAGGTTGGTAAAGATGGTGTAATCACCGTTGAAGAAGCAAAAGGTATTGAGACTTCACTTGATGTGGTTGAGGGTATGCAATTTGATAAAGGTTATCTTTCACCATACTTCGTAACAAATCAAGAAAGTATGGAATCAATTTTAGACAATCCCTATATTCTGATAGCAGATAAATCTATTGGTGCAATTAAAGACTTGTTACCAACGTTAGAAAAGACTGCACAGACTGGTAGAGGTTTGTTAATCATTGCAGAGGATATTCAAGGTGAAGCACTTGCTACATTGGTTGTAAATAAATTACGTGGAACAATCAAAGTTGCAGCCGTTAAGTCACCTGGCTTTGGTGATAGAAGAAAGGCGATGTTGGAAGACATTGCAACATTAACAGGTGGAACTGTAATAAGTGAAGAACGAGGTATAAAACTCGAAAGTGTTACCTTGGAACATTTGGGCTCTGCTAAAAAGATAACAGTAGATAAAGACAATACAACTATCGTTGAAGGTGGTGGTTCTACTGAATCTATCCAACAGAGAATTGGTGAAATCAAAGCTCAGATAGAAAAGACAACATCGGATTATGACCGAGAAAAACTACAAGAAAGACTTGCTAAGTTATCAGGCGGAGTTGCGGTTCTCAAAATCGGTGCATCTACCGAAATAGAAATGAAAGAGAAAAAAGATAGAATCGAAGATGCACTTCATGCCACAAGAGCAGCCGTTGAAGAAGGTATTGTTCCAGGTGGTGGTGTTGCTTATATCCGTGCTTCAAAAGTTCTCGATAATGTAATCGTACTCAATGAAGACCAACAAACAGGTGTGAATATAATTGCTAGGGCAATAGAAGAACCTATTCGTCAAATTGTATTCAATGCAGGATTGGAACCATCAGTTGTTGTTAATAAAATCAGAGAACAATCGAAAGAAACTTCTGGATTTAATGCAAGAACCGGACAGTATGTTGATATGATTGAAGATGGTATTATTGATCCTACAAAAGTATCAAGAGTTGCATTACAAAATGCAGCATCTATTGCAGGATTACTATTGACTACCGAAGCGACTATTGTAGAAAAACCAAAAGAGAATGCACCTGATCAACAAATGCATCCAGAAATGATGGGTTATTGATAATAGTAATTAAAAACTAAGTATGAACCCGTTCTTTATGGACGGGTTTTTTACTTTACTATATTTATATGTATGATAAAATTAAAAGACATATTATTTGAATCGTATGAATCCGTCAGAGACAGAAAAGGTTCTTTGATAGGAATGATATTCACCATGGCCGATGGCAGGAAAATATTCCGAAGTGGTAAGGGTAAATTATTAGGTATCTATTACCCAAAGACAAATGAAACACGCGACCATACCGGTGCATTAGTTGGTAGAGGAAATGTTTTATCATCGTTGATAACGATATACAAATAAAAGGATATAGATTATGTCAATGCCATTATTGAAAGATTTAATAAAGAGAAGAGATTTACACGGCGTTGTATATGATACCGTATCGTATCTGTCATCCCAACCATCAAAAAAAGTTTTATTACTAACCACATCAACTCGTTACCCATTTAATACCGCTTATGATAAAGGTGGTGTTGAGAATGAGTTACCAAAATCAACAGAACTTGCTCTATTCATAAAAGAAAATATACCAAACAAATCAGAATGGATAGATGTACCACAGTTGAAAATAGTGCCATGTGAGGGTAATGTATCACATAAAAGTGGTAATTCTTGTGGTGTAATGGACGCCAAATTGAATAACAAGGACAAAAACCCCACAGGCCACCATAGATGTTGGGCAAGTGTAAATGACACGTCAGATCAACTTTGGCGAGTCTCCAGGGAGGTTTTTAACGCAGATATTGTACTATTTTTCGCTTCTATCCGTTGGGGACAGACCAATTCCGAGTATCAGAAACTAATAGAAAGATTGACTTGGTTAGAGAACCGTCATAGTACATTGGGTGAAGAAAATATACTTTCAAATAAACAAGCGGGATTTATTTGTATAGGTCAAAATTGGAATGGTGCAAATGTAACCCAAATACAAAAAAATGTTTTAGGTTATTATGGGTTCCAAACACCAGATAATTTATTTTGGAATTGGCAATATACCACAAATCCAGTTGACGAAACACAAGAGTCATATAAAATGTCAGATAAACAATTTCATTTGGATTTAGGAATACCCTACATGGAGATAAAGAAATGATAAGATTGAAAGATTTAATTTCCGAAGATACAAAATGGACAAGAGAACGCCGTAAAAGATTTCGTATGGTTAATGAAGCAAGTGGTGATGTTGAAGTTGAATTGAACGGTAAACAACTGCAACAGTTAGACAAGATATTTGATAAATTCAAATCAGACTTGAATCAAGTTGTAGATTTAAAAATTGAAGAAGCAGAATTAGACTATACAAAAATGACATCATCTCAGTTAGAAGAAGTTAAAGGTGTTCTTAAAGTAGATGGTTCTATCATGGATGGAATTGAAGAACTACTTGAACTTGGTGGTGAAGCAAAAAGTTGGTATGCTGAAATGAACAAAACTATGTTAGAAACATTTGGTGATACCGAAGGAACTATATTTCTTGTTCTACTTGCAATCTTTTCTCCAAGAAATCCTCTGTCACAAAACTTCAAACTAGCAGCTCAAACATTTCGTGGTCTAAAAAAAGATTTGGCAAATGAACAAAGCAGAGCTAAATTAGAACAGATGATGGAAATCGAACCAACACAATTATACAATATGATGAAAACAGAAGATGCGTATAAAGACTTGGCAACTGTTCGTGGAATGATAAAAGGTAATATGGGTGTAAATACTTATCTACCAAATATTCTTCGTTTTCTTAAACTGTTAAAATCAAAAAGTTATCAATTAACACGTGAAGACGCAGTAAAAGAAATTTCAAGACATATTAAACCAAGTGGTGCATTGGAAGATACAACTATTATATCAGCAGAGAAAGTATTCTCTTTCACTCTGAACTTATTGGATCCTAATTTTAACTTCGAGGATTTGGGTTGGGTTCCGGTAACAATGGACACATGGATGGCATCATTCTTCTATCCACAGTTAGATAAGAAACAAAAATCCAAACTACTCGCGAAGACACCAAACTATGTTTACATGGCAAGACTAACACAAGATTGGGCATCTAAGTTTGGTATGACACCACCAGAGTTTCAAGCTGCCATTTGGGTTGGTATGATTAAGAAGGCAAAAGGTGAAAACTACGATAATACATTCTTAACAGCGATAGACAAGAACTTGAAGAAACTAAACATAAAGATAGAACAGATAAAACAAACGGATAACTTCTTCAAAAGAGCAATAGCAATAGTTGGTGATAAAGGAATTAGATAAAAATAAACCCCTCGATTTCGAGGGGTTTTTTATTTAGAAGATGTCTTGTTTCAAATCACTTGTTATTATATTCAGAAATTCAACACCCTTGACTGTTAATGAACAATCATTGAATCGTATTCTATTTTTAACCCCCATCACAATATCATAATCATATTTCCGCCTGTCTTTAATCTTATGTAGTTTTAGCAATACCCAATCTATCTTTTCTAAAACATCTTCCTTTTGTTCTTGTGAATTATACGGAGTATATTCCGTGTATTTCAAATCAGATACATCATCTATTTCTAAACTTGCCCAAAACGATTCTAACATATTTAACTCTCTGCAAGAATCTTGGAAACTGATTCTCCACTTATAGTGCTATCACTTTCAACAGCAAATGTAAATTCTGATCCACTATTACATTTGAATGAAATGTAATTGTAAACAAAGTCTTTATCCATAGGAGTAGAACGAGTTGAACCTTTGTAGTCAGAAAGACTAAACATAGATATACTATAATATGTAGAAACACCAGCAGTTTTACCTTTAACTGGTTTAATTTTAAGACCAATTATTGGCAATGTCTTTATAGAACTAAAATAATCTGCCATTTTATTGGTATGTTTGACTTCATACTTATCACGAGAACCATACTTTATTATCTTTACACCATTGTATTTTATTAGTGGAACATCTATTGCACCACCAAAGATTGCTTCTGCATTTATTTCAGTTGCAAATTTTATCAAATTAACAACAGCAGTTTTTGTATCAGACTTTTTAACAGTTTTTAGGTAATTGTTTACCATATTGTTTAACATAGATATGGAAACAAAATTTGCATTTGACATGAGAATGTTCTTTAACTCTTTGCGAGTAAATGTTATTGGAGTAGTTCCACTTAACAATACAGAACACTTCTTAGAACCCTTTCCTGTTTTTGATATTGGTTGTTCTTTCGCTCTTTTAACCGAATCTATGACACCTTTTATTCTTCGCAATTCCTCATTGAACTCACGGCTCTTTTCTGGTAAACTCTCGAACTTAACTCTAAAAAAGTTCTTAGTTGAATACTCTTTAACAGTATTCTGAAACTCATTGAATATCTTATTATATTGTTTTGTATCGTTATCAAATTTGGCATACCAACTTAATAGTTGATCTCTGAAACAAGATGTTATTTGAATCGGTTCGTCTTCACTAACTTCTGTTATTGGTTTACCAGAACGATTCATGTGTTCTACTATTTCCTTATCAAACTCTTTCAAAACGTCTTCAGCATCCTCAGACATTTCTTTTACTTCAACTTGTGCATCAACTACACTTTCACTCGTTGGTGAAAATATATCAACTATATGTGACTTTATTTCTTTTGACCAATCGGTAAATTCAGTCATATAGTCTGTTATCTTTTTTACAAAGTTTGAACCTGCATCTTTCATTTTTGATATTGCATTTTTTATCATGTCAGCAACACCTTCGTTTGTAGTTGATGGTAAAACATCTATTCCAAATTTCGATTGGAATAGAGTAGTTACTTTTCCAACACGACCTTCTAATGCTTTCAAACTAACGCAGGCCATCACGGTGCTACCATCTTTTAATTTTATCAAAGACTCGCCTGCGGGTTTCATACCTTTCAACAAATCACCTTGAAATGCATCTTGAACACTTCCAGGACCCCAAAATAAAACAACATCTGCGGTAAACGTTTTACTCTGTTGATTATATTTTGATACAGATTTTAACTTTGCATAAAACTTAGTTATATTTGCATGGATAAATCCATCAACTTTATTACCACCATATAGTTCTTTCAATGTTGGTGCATCCGGATTAACAGTTCCTGCAATAACAACATCCTTAAATGTTTGGAATGCAGTTTTATCACCCTTTATTTTTCCCAACAGAGAAATCAACCAATCTTTACCTGCAGGATCCCAATCGTAATTTTTATTGAGTATGTTAATCATATCGTTTGCAGTTAAATTTTCCTTATCTGTTACTGCAAATATCAATGGTATAGTTTCAAATACCTTTGTTTTATTTGATAGACTCTTCCAAGAATCTCTTATTATTTTTTCATTCGCACTCATTTTTTCATCGTCTTTAGGTGCTTCATTCATAGATTTTCTATTACCGATAGTTTCATTAACAGAACGAATTATTTTATCAGCTCTTTCTAATAATTTAATTTTAGAATGCATTTCAAATTACTCCGAGTATTTTGTCAAACTTTGTTGTATATTTAATACGGTCTTGTAAACCGTTTGTTCCACCGTTAATTCTTTTTGTCAATTCAAGTATAACGGTTTCCGTTAATCCCTTATCGGATATTGTATTCAATTTGTTCTTATGGAAAAACCAAGCAGCAGACAACAATGGATATTTTTTAGCTACCAAATCTGGATTTGATACAATATCTTCATTTACAAATTTATCAAACGAAGAGTAGTTACTTTTACCTGTTAGTTGTATGTAACCTCTGCCTCTAAATTTCCACCCTTCATGTGTACCTTCTGGACCATTACCCATTCTATCGGCATATACTCTTGATGCAATCCGTTCTGGATTTCTGGCATACGCTTCTGCTAGACCAGGTTGTTTGAAATACTTAGGGAATGTGGTTATCAATCCCTTAGTTGAGTAATTAAGATTCTCTGATGTAAGTTTGAAGTTACCACTTTCGTGAGCACATTGCCCGAGAAAATGTGTCAATCTGATTGAGGTATTCATTTCAAATTTATCAATCACCGATTGTATTTCTCCATATACACTATCAGGTACCTGCCCTTTTAGTTTACCAATGTCCATATTTTAACCTAATTTAGATGGTACAAACCAAGACTAATTAACTTTTTTTTCTGGCATATTTCTATATTTTTTGTAAAGATTGATAGACAAGATATAAGTTTTCATAAAGTTTTCTAATTCTGCAACACTTCCAAATATATGCCCACCACGATCAATATCATAACCTTTATAGTATAGGTTATATTTTGCGGAAATTCTACCACCATTCATTCTTTCCCATTCTTTCTTAAAAAGTATTTGATCGTTTCCAACCTTTTCATCTGGAAATATTTCTGTTGCTTCTTTTACATTAGACTCTAATATCTTTACTTGTACTATGTCTTTTTTATTTATAGAATCTCCGTTGAAAACTAAATCGTTATACATCTTACCAACTGAACCGTAGATTCCTTTTTTGGTCTTAGTATCTATTGATAATTTTTTATTCGTTCTATTAAAATAATTCAACATATCGTAATCAAGATCTTTAGCAAGGACTGTTTCGCCAGGACCTGGAAAATTTTCATCCAAATCAATTACAGAACCAGTTGTTGAATCTTCTTTTACCAATTTATTCTTAAAGTTGTCTTGAACATTTCTACCTTCATTTACTAAATCTTTCATATCAATCACCTGTCCAATGTGATACACTAATTGGAACTACGATTACATCTTTTTTAAGATCCGGATTGTAAACAGCAAGTGGTGTACCAGGACGATGGTCTGTGTTGTAGTTATCCAACATCTCACATATAGTTCTTGCAATTTTACGAGCGTCCATTTTCAATGATTCTATATTATCCACTTGTGACTTTAACCCGAATGTCATTGTCATAGATGTTTTACTTGCACGAAGTGATGAGAACCCACTTTTATCACGGTCTATACCTAATAA
>Ga0049081_10000201_pt1 | contig 23620 bp, 35 predicted proteins | sample GreLakmeER78MSRF_FD_66717 | JGI IMG/M metagenome (GOLD analysis project Ga0049081, IMG submission 66717) | Freshwater lentic microbial communities from great Laurentian Lakes, MI, USA - Great Lakes metaG ER78MSRF | ecosystem: Environmental > Aquatic > Freshwater > Lake | place: Great Lakes...
CCTCCTCGACAACGACACCCTAGGGTCACAGTGGGGCTATGCGCTGGAGTCCGAGATTCTCATCCTGAACGAATTGAAGGAGCCCGAGGCCCGTGAGCGCCGGGCGCTTGCCAACAAATTGAAGCCGGTCATCGCCGCCCCGCCCGATATGCTCACGGTCAACCGCAAGGGGCTGCACCCGTATGACAGTCTGAACCGCATGTTCGTCTTGGCGTTTTCCAATGACCCCGTGCCGATCACAATTGACAGTCAGGACCGCCGTTGGTTCTGCGTCTGGTCCTCGGCGCCTCGCATGGCCCCAGACGCCGCCGCCCGGCTCTGGAACTGGTACAAGGCCGGCGGTTATGAGGCGATCGCCGCTTGGTTGAAGGCGCGGGACGTCTCCGCCTTCAACCCGTCGGCCGCGCCGGCCTGGACCGAGTTCAAGGCAAACCTGGTCGAGCATGGCATGAGCATTGCCGAGTCGTACCTGGTCGAGATGATGCGCGGCCGCAGGGGCGAATTTGCCCGAGGCGTGGTCGGTAGCCCCTTCCATAGCCTTTGCGACCGTGTGGCGGCGTCTGCGCCGTCTGGCGTCAAAGTACCGCAGGCTGCGCTCCTCCATGCGCTGAAGGAGGCCGGCTGGATCGACTGCGGTCGGCTCAAGTCGCGCGCCAATGACGGCCGCAAGCACGTTTTCTGCGCGCCCGATATGTTGCAGCATAGCAAGTCTGAACTGCGCGATTTGGTCGAGGAACCCGCATCGCCGCTCATGGTACGGGTCAAATAGGCCAAGAAAAAGGCCCGGCTGGTAAGGCCGGGCCTGAAGGGCAACTGCGTTAGAGGTCGAAGAAAACCGCCAGCAGTGCGGCGATTATGCCGCAAATCAGGATTGCGCCCATACCGCAGCCTCCTCGATCGCTTGCACCGTGCCGGGCGATAGCAGGGGCAGGATGTCAACCCCGGCCACTTTGGCGCTTATCAGATAGGCCGCCGCCGGCCATGCTGGATCCGTCTCGGTCTGCGCCTGTAACGGGTCGTATTCCAATTCGCAGTCGAGCCCGATCCCTTCGCCGTGCTCATAGTGGTGGCTTATTGTTCGCATGGCAGCGCCTCCGGGACGTCGATGGTGTCACCGAGCTTGCTGGCGACATAGCAGCGCATGGCTGCGATCAATGGCGTGGGGCCATAAGCCTGCGCCTCTCCTGAGTCACGCTCGGGCGCAGGTGTCCATGCGCTCCAATTGGGGTTCTTCGCGTAGTTGTCTAGGTTGATACCCTCCCGCTCAATAATGGGGCCGCCTTGTGCCCAGTTGGTGGACGGGGAATATCCGTCGATCAAAAAATGTCCGGTGTTACCGTTTGCTTTTGCCACCGCCCAATCAAGGGCTGCGCCTGTCAATTCGCTAGTTTTCATTCTGTGGCCTCCATCACTTCAGGGATTGACGGGTCTAGCATGGGCGCCGGGCGGTCGGCGTAGGTGTAGGTGAGGATTTTGTCCTCGGAATAGTTGCCCACGAAAAGATAGCTGTTCAAATTGGTGTACTGACGGATGTATTCCGTTGTCGTCATGCCCGGATAAAACGTCGGGAAATGGCGCTTGCTGCTGTCGTGCTTGACGTGGCCCTTATCCTTGGGCAGTTTGCGCCCTTTGCGCCCTTTGGACTTATCGATCAGTGCCAACAGCTCGCGGGTCGGTTCGGCGTTTTCGGGTTTGACGGTAAACGTGGCGCGATTGTGGGTGATGGTGATCATGGTGTTAGCTCCAGAGAATGTCAAAGTAAGCCAGACCGAGCGCGGCCAAAGCAAGGCCGACGACGAGCGCGGCGAGGAAGTCGAGCGCGGCGCTGGCGCGGCGCGCGGGCTTGGGTTGGTAGTGTTGCCTCATGCTGCGGCCTCCTCGCGCTGGGTTAGCTGGTTGATGCGATCGCAAAGGTTTTGCAGGCATCCGTCGTACTCTTGGAAAACGATGCCGCCACCATAGGCTTTAGTGTGGTGCTTCTTTCCGCCGATGCTGTTGGCGAGCTTGCAGGCAATCGCGTAACGCTTGGACAGTCCTATCTTGGACCGCCAGCCGTGGACGTCCAGGTGCAGGAAATGGCAAACGTGGCGCGGGTTGCCGTTGACGTCGTTGCGTATGCGGGTGAAGTTGCTAGGGGTGATCATGGTTTAGGCTCCTTTGTTCATGGTTGACAGCTTGGCGCTAATGTCGCGCAGTCGAGGCGCGATGATGGTGCCCGAAAGATCGCGCGCGTAAGCCTTCCAGCTATCGCGGTTGGTGCGGTAGATATGCCAGACAGTGCCGCCACCATATCCAATGTAGAGGCCGGAATGAAAAGCGCTTTTTTCGATGTTGCTCATGGTGTGTACTCCAGTTGATTGAGCGCGGCGCTCTGGCCGCGCGGGGTTGATGGTTAGATGGTTGACAGGAAATCAATGGCGCGCTCGGTGACGTCGCTCTCGCGCAGCTTTGGTGCGCCATTGACAATCACGCGCTCGATTTCAATCACGCGCTCGATGTTGCCATGATGGTAGGCAGCATAAGCGGCAGCTTCAAAACTAAAGCGGTGCTGGCGCTTGCCGGCGGTGGTGACAGTAAAGTATCCGGTTTCGTTCATGTTGCGCTCCCAGGTGTTGCATCGCGTTGTTGCGATGGCTGTAGTGTAAGGGATTTCCTTGCACAATGCAACACCCCTACAAAATAGTCGGGATTGTGGGCCATGTGTGGTTAGCTTGTGGTCAATGCGCGGGGATATGCGTGACCCACACGCTGTCATTGGGAGAACGGGCTTTGTGGTCCATGTGGATAATGAGTTGTATAGTCTAAAAGGAGATATATATACTGTATATATGTACAGCTATGGCTGCTACGCTCGCCACCAACCCGCGCCGCGATTGCCCACATTGACCACAAACGCGTTTTTGGCTGTAACTTGTTGATTTTAAAGGGCTTTTTTGTGGGTCATTGTGGGTCAATACCATAGTCCAACAATGACCCACACGATGACCCACAAACTGGCGCCAAAACTGTGGTCCATGTGGGCAATGGCTAAAGGGTTGCCCACATGACCCACACTCCAAGCGCGTAGCTACGCAAGCCCTGCGACTGTCGGGCCATGGTCCACATTGTCCACATGGTCCACGCGGCTGCTGGCCGCTTGGCTGTGTGAGTGAGGGCTTGCTAACCAGGGGGGAGGGGGAGGGCCGGCGGCCGGCCGGTCACGGCAGCGGAGGGATTGCACAAACTTTTTTATTTTTTGCAAAAGTGCTATATTCGGCCCATGTTCGAGACCCTGCCATATGAGCCGCGTCAGTTGCAAGCGACTGAGGACCGGCTGCATCGCATCTACAAGGCTGCCAAGCTCGGCCTCAAGGGCGACAACTTGGCGCTGGCCGCAGGCATGTTGCCCAAGGAGTACGCCAGGCTCAAGCAGTTTGACGAGATTGCGGAGTACGCTGAACTCAAGGGCCGCGCCGAGGGCGAGCTGGAGATGAGCCACCTGCTGCACGACGCCGCAGCGCAAGGCGACGCCAAGGCGGCGCTGGCGATCTTGCAGAACGTCCACGGCTGGGTAGCCAAGCAGGCTATTACAGTAGATGTGAACCAGTCGATCAGCATCACAGCGGCGCTACAAGAAGCCGAGCGACGCGTCATCGACGTCATCGAGAACAACCCAAGCCAAGTGCTACAACATGCAGACCACACGTTACAGCGCGCAGGATGAGCAGGAGCTGATGGCTCGGCTATGGAGCCCGGCCATCAAGGACAACCCGCTGGCGTTTGTGATGTTCGCGTACCCGTGGGGCGTCAAGGGCACGCCACTGGAGCACTTCACTGGCCCGCGCAAGTGGCAGCGCGAGGTGCTCGCGACTATGGCCGAGCACATTAAAAAGAACGGCGGCAAGGTAGACTTTGACGTGCTGCGCCTGGCGGTCAGTTCGGGCCGGGGTATCGGCAAGTCGGCGCTGGTCAGTTGGATCACGGACTGGATGTTGTCCACGCGCATCGGCTCGACGACCATCATATCGGCTAACAGTGAAAGCCAGCTCCGCAGTATCACCTGGGCCGAGCTGACAAAGTGGCTGGCGATGTCGATTAACAGCCACTGGTTTGAAGTAAGTGCTACCAGACTGATGCCGGCCAAGTGGCTGACGGAGCTGGTTGAGCGCGACCTGAAGAAAGGCACTAGATACTGGGGCGTTGAGGGGCGGCTATGGTCGGCCGAAAATCCAGACGCCTACGCTGGCGTGCACAACTTCGACGGCGTGATGGTGATCTTCGACGAGGCGTCGGGTATTGACGACGCTATCTGGGCGGTGACCAGCGGATTCTTCACCGAGAACACGCCAAACCGCTTTTGGCTGGCGTTTTCCAACCCGCGCCGCAACACCGGGTACTTCTACGAGGCGTTTAACAGCAAGCGGGAGTTCTGGGCGTCAAAGATCGTGGACGCCAGGACGGTCGAGGGCACTGACAAACAGGTGTATGAGCAGATCATTGCGGAATACGGGCCGGACAGCAGCCAAGCGCACGTCGAGGTGTATGGTCAGTTCCCCAACGAGGGCGACGATCAGTTCATCAGCATCGGTGTGGTCGATGAGGCGATGAAACGGGCCAAGCATATGGACCAGTCGGCACCAATTGTGATCGGCGTAGACCCGGCGCGGTTCGGGGCAGACGCGACGGTCATCGCCGTGCGGCAAGGGCGCGACATCGTCAAGCTGATACGGCATCGGGGCGACGACACCATGACGGTGGTCGGGCACGTCATCGACGCGATTGAGGAGTTTAAGCCGTCGCTGGTCAACATCGACGAGGGCGGGTTGGGGGCGGGGGTCGTGGACCGGCTCAAAGAGCAGCGGTACAAGGTCAGGGGCGTAAACTTTGGCAATAAGGCCAAGAATCCCATTATGTACGGCAACAAACGGGCTGAAATGTGGGGTGATATGCGCGATTGGTTGAAAACAGCCAGCGTGCCCAACGACAGGTTCTTGAAAAGTGACTTGATTTCGCCTAAGATGAAGCCCGATTCGCGTGGTACTATATTTCTAGAGTCCAAAAAGGACATGAAAGCCCGTGGTTTGGCCTCACCGGACGCAGCAGACGCCATCGCGCTGACGTTTGCGTATCCTGTCGCCAGCCGAGAGTATCGTGAGCCAAAGTCACACATTCGCACCGCAAGCGGGTATAGTGGCGGGGCTGTAACCAGTTGGATGGGGGCGTAAATGGCTAAAAAAGGCGTGTCTCTAAGTGTTGGACGGGGCGAGAAGCTGCCCGTCAGCAAAGGCGCGGGCCTGACAGCCAAGGGCCGCGAGAAGTACAACGCAGCCACTGGCTCGAACCTCAAGCCCCCGGCCCCAAACCCCAAGACTAAGGCCGACGCTGGCCGCAAGGCTAGCTTCTGCGCCCGCATGGAGGGCGTCGTCAAGAACGCCAAAGGCGACGCCGAGCGGGCTAAGGCATCACTCAAACGATGGAAGTGCTGATCATGGCTACCAAACCCGGACTCTACGCTAATATCCACGCCAAGCGCGAGCGCATCAAAGAAGGCTCTGGCGAAAAGATGAGGAAGCCTGGCTCGCCCGGCGCGCCGACCAAAAAAGACTTTGTGCAGTCGGCCAAGACGGCCAAGAAGGGTAAGTAATGCCACTCGTCAAGTCCAAATCACCCGAAGCCTTCCGCAAAAACGTAAAGGCTGAAGTCAAAGCAGGCAAGCCGGTCAAGCAGGCCGTTGCCATTGCATACGCTGTTAAACGCGCCGCACCGAAAGGCAAGAAATGAACAAGACCCTCGCACCCATCAGCAAACTTAACGCCTGTGAGCCAAAGATTACTGGCGGCGGGATGCCTGACCGCAATAAGGAGACGTACTCCAAGATGCCGGGCATGGGCTGTCACGGCAGCATCCCGTCGGGCACCAACGTTAAGGCCACGGTTGCTAAGGTTCTGAGCAAGATCAAGTAATCATGGACTACACAGGAATCGCCGCTGCTGGAGCGGTCAGCGAGGGCGGCTCGGCCAAGGACAAGAGCGACTCTGAGGTGCTCTCGACGGCCAGATCCCGCCTCGACATGGCGATTTCTGCGCTGTCTGAGTCGCGTGAGGACGAGCTGGACGACTTGCGGTTCTACGCCGGCTCGCCCGACAATCACTGGCAATGGCCTGCCGACGTGCTGGCGACCCGCGGCGCGGTGCAGGGCCAGACGATCAACGCCAGGCCGTGCCTGACGATCAACAAGCTGCCACAGCACGTCCATCAGGTCACCAACGAGCAGCGGCAGAACAGGCCGCAGCCCAAGGTTATTCCGGCAGACGACGGCGCTGACGTTGAGGTGGCCGAGATTTTTAACGGCATGATCCGGCACATCGAGTACATCTCGGACGCCGACGTGGCCTACGACACGGCCTGCGAGAACCAAGTGTCCTACGGCGAGGGCTACGCTCGCATCCTGACCGAGTACTGCGACGACAACACGTTCGATCAGGACATCAAGATCGGGCGCATCCGCAACTCGTTTAGCGTCTACATGGACCCGCTGATCCAAGACCCGTGCGGCTCTGACGCCCGCTGGTGCTTCATCACTGAGGACATTCCCAAGGACGAGTACGAGCGCCAGTACCCAGACGCTGCACCCATCACCACGCTGCAAACGCTGGGCGTGGGCGACCAAGGCTTTAGCCAGTGGATGAACGAAAATACGGTGCGTATCGCCGAGTATTTCTACATCGAAAACACCAAAGAAACGCTCAACCTGTACCCCGGCAACGCCACGGCGTTTAGCGGCACGCCCGAGGACAAGATGATGCGCGCGCAGTTTGGCAAGCCCCTGCGCTCGCGCCCGTCTGACCGCAAGAAGGTCAAGTGGCTCAAGATCAACGGCTACGAGGTGCTGGAGCGGTCCGACTGGGCCGGCGCTCACATCCCAGTGATCCGCTGCGTAGGTAACGAGTTCGAGGTTGAGGGGCGGCTGTACGTCAGCGGCCTCGTGCGTAACGCCAAAGACGCGCAGCGCATGTACAACTACTGGACCAGCCAAGAAGCCGAGATGCTGGCGCTGGCCCCCAAGGCACCGTTCATCGGCTACGGCGGGCAGTTCGAAGGGTACGAGATGCAGTGGAAGACTGCAAACACCCAGAACTGGCCCTATTTGGAAGTCAACCCAGACGTTACAGACGGCCAAGGCGCCGTTTTGCCGCTGCCCCAGCGTGCAGCCCCACCGCTGCCCCAGACCGGCCTCATACAGGCCAAAATGGGTGCTGCTGACGACATCAAGAGCGTCACCGGGCAGTACAACGCAGCCTTGGGCCAGACATCGAACGAGCGGTCGGGCAGGGCTATTTTGGCTCGGCAGAAAGAGTCGGACACCGGCACCTACCATTACGTTGACAACTACGCCCGGTTCATCCGCTACATCGGCCGTCAGTTGATCGACCTGATCCCAAAAATCTACGACACGCAGCGCATCGCCCGGATCGTCGGCGAGGACGGCGAGTCCAAGATGATCAAGATCAACCCGATGCAGCCCGAGCCGGTCAAGAAAATCCGCAACGAGCAGGGCATCGTGGTGGACAAAATCTACAACCCCGGCGTCGGCAAGTACGACGTGATGGTCATTACCGGGCCCGGCTTTGCCACCAAGCGTCAGGAGTCGCTGGAGGCGATGGCCCAACTGCTGCAAGGCAACCCGGACCTCTGGCGCGTGGCCGGCGACCTGTTTGTCAAGAACATGGACTGGCCGGGCGCTCAGGAAATGTCTCAGCGGTTTGCCAAGGTTATCGACCCGGCGATCATTGGCGACGATGAGGACAATCCGGCGCTGGCTGCGGCCAAGCAGCAGATGGAGGCCATGAATCAAGAGATGCAGCAGATGGCCGGGATGCTTCAGAACGTGCAGAAATCGATGGAAGCCCGCGATCTGTCGATCAAGGAGTTTGAGGCCGAGATCAAGGCGTACCAGGCTGAGACGCAGCGCATCAGCGCGGTGCAGGCCGGCATGTCCGAGCAGCAGATTCAGGACATCGCTATGGGCGTCGTGGCGGCTGCGATGGAGAGCAACAACCTGAACTCGCAGATGCCGGAGATGATGCCTGAGCAAGGAGTCCCGCAATGAGCACCGCAGCAGACTTCATGGGCCTCTTGTTCTTGGCCCGCGACGTAGCCCATTCGGTGCATCTGAACACGCGCAGCTACTCCAAGCATGTGGCGCTCAACACCTTTTACGACACCATCATCGACCACGCTGATGCGTTTGCCGAGGCGTACCAAGGGCGTCACGGGCTGATCGGGCCGATTACCCTACACTCGGCCAAAAAGACGACCAACATCACCGAGTTCCTTGAGGCATCGCTGGCCGAAATTGAGGAAATGCGCTACAAGGTGGCGAAAAAAGAAGACACCTCGTTGCAGCAGTTGATCGACAACATTGTCGAGTTGTACCTGACCACTCTGTACAAACTCAAGTTTCTGGCATGACTATTGTTGTTACCCACACCACACCGGCAGACGGCACGTTCAGTGCCGCAGGCGCTGCTGCGTGGAACGCAGACCACGCTTTAACGGGCATTGTGGCCGTGGCAAACGGCGGCACAGGAACGGCAACACCGTCATTGGTAGCCGGCACCAATGTGACCATTACAGGCTCTTTCCCAAACCAGACCATCAACGCTTCTGGTGGTGGCGGTGGCTCTTCACCCATCCCTAAACTACAATCTTGGTCTATTGGAGCAATGTAAATGGCACAAAACACAAACCCTATTTTTCCGCTAATCCCTGTCAATACTTGGGTTAGCGGCACGGCTGCAACAGCAGGAACACCGGGTCTTACCGCCAACACAACCACCGACCTGACCGCAGGCACGATCTACGGCCCTATTGAAACGGCTGGTGCTGTAGAAGGCTCACGGCTGGACTTCATCAAGGTCAGGTCACTTGGCACTAATGTGGCGACTGTTATTCGCATTTGGATCAACAACGGTTCTGTAACGACAACAGCAGCTAACAACACGCTGTATCTTGAGCGCACACTGTCAGCAACAACGGTATCGCAAACAGCAGAACAGCCCGACATCATCTTGCCTTTAAACATCAGTTTGGCGGCAGGTTACCGTGTCTACGCTACGTTTGGCACAGCGGTAGCGGCAGGTTTCCACCTGACTGCTATTGGCGGAGATTACTGATGTTTACGGGGTTCGCATCCGAAAACACACCAGCAATACAGGTGTGGAATTTTTTTAGGACATTTGCGTCAGCATCGGCACCCAGATCGGTTTCGCTGCCAGATGACTGCGCCCCAATTCAAGTATTTAAAACCGGCGCAACGACAACGGCCATAGAAGTGTATCTTCCTGCAAGCGCCCCAGAAGGAAAACAGATCACAATTGTAAACTCGCGATTTGCTTCTAGTAATCAAAGTCTTTCCATTAGATCATCAGACGTAAACGGTGCTGGTACGGCTTCTGGTTTAACTACCCTTGGCCCCGGCGGGTATTTAGTCCTTACATATTCAAAAGATTTTATAAGTTTTGGAACTAGTACTGGACTCAGTGCTTCTGGTTGGATTTCGTTAAATTGCAGCAGCTCAACAGCCGCTAACTACGGCTCTATTACTATTGGCGAAGGCAATTCGGCATCAGGAACTCTATCGGCAGCAATTGGTGGAAATTCAAATACAGCATCTAGTACTTATAGCGGGGTTTTTGGTGGTCAATCTAATTCAGCATCTTCAACTTACAGCGTAGCTGTTGGCGGCGCATCTAATACTGCATCAAGCTCTTTCGCTGGCGTCTATGCTGGAAATGCAAATACAGCAAATAGTAGTTATTCCACTGTAGTTGGTGGTGGTTACGGCACGACAAGATCAATAACTGGAAACTTTGTCACGCCTGCAAGTGACACGCCTATTGCTTCATCAGCGGGGCGGCAGCAACTTGCAACATTGTTACTTGGTCGACAAACTACAGATGCGACTGCAACTGTATTAACAAGCAACGTATCTGCCGCATCTACAACCAACCAAGTCATCTTACCCAACAACAGTGCCTACACATTCCAAGGCACTTGCATCGCCAACGTAACTGGTGGCAGCACTACATCAGGCTGGAAATTTGAAGGCGTAATTAAGCGCGGCGCTAACGCTGCGTCGACTGCTCTTGTGGCCGCAGTTACGCCAACTGTTATTGCCCAAGATGTTGCCGCTGCTACTTGGGTTTTGGCAATTACTGCTGACACAACAAACGGCGGTATTGCTGTGACTGTCACCGGCGCAGCGGCGACCACAATCCGCTGGGTAGCAAAAATTGACACTACTGAGGTGACCTTCTAATGGCTCTGAAAATCTCCATCCAAAACAGTAACGTAGGCGTACCGTTTACGGAGGCTTACGCCCGTATCACCAACATTTTTGGCAACAAAGATCAGGTGCAGTACCAAGTCAGTGTCAGCGCCAATGCAGATGCCCGACAAGCAAACGCGCAGGAAGTGGCGTCACATGCCTTCTATTGCGCTACCCCGCAGGGCAACTTGATGGACGGCCTGTACGCTGATCTGAAGCTGCAAGCTGGTTTTGAGAATGCAGAAGACTGCTGATGGTCAAAGCACAAGCGCTAAAATTTGGGTTGAAAATACGCCAAAAACCGGCGAAAATTGACCTATGAGCGGCCCTTTTTTTGGCGGAAATTTTTTTGCTGGTGGCTTCTTTGCCGGCATTGTGCAAGCAACTGAGCAACTTTTGATCAAGTTGCGGTCATTCACTGAACGTAGGAGATTTTAATGGCGATCAACCTCAAAGCAATCACGTCAGTGATGGGCTACCAGCAGATCACAAGTCTTAGCTCGGCAACTCGACTGACAGTCCCTCAACGTGACTTAAACGGCCTGGTAGGCACGCCCCGCATTGCTATCATCACCCCTGAAACGCAAAATGTGCGCTGGCGCGATGACAACGTAGCCCCCACGGCTTCGGTTGGAATGCCGCTGGCCGCTGGCGTCACTTTGCAGTACGATGGTGACCTGTCTCAGATTCAGTTCATTGAGCAAACTGCTGGGGCCAAGCTCAACATTACCTATTACTCTTGACGAGGTCATCATGCAAATTTCCAATGACACCCCGGCGCTGAACTACGTTGAGTACTTCACCAAGCAGTTGCCTATTGACCTAGCTACGATGGCCGCGCTGCGTGACGAACTGGCCGTGCGCCAAGGCGCCTTGTCGGCTGCTCAAGACGCAATCAAAGACCGCGATGCGGCCAAACGCGAGCTAGAAGCCGCTAAGGCAGAAGCTGCAAGCATCAAAGTTGACGCAAAAGCTGACCGTGATGCGGCTGCACAGGCGCTGGCCGAAGCTCAAGCAAACGCCAGCAAACTGAACAACGACGCGCTGGCAACATCAAAAGACACTGCCGCCCGCGAAAAAACAGTGGCAACGCGTGAAAAACAAGTTGCAACGGCTGAAGCTGCGCTAACCAAAGACCAAGAACAACTGGCTCAGCAACAAGCCACGCTGGTTGCTGACCAAGCCGCACTTGAGGCTCGCGTCAAAGCGTTCCAAGACAAAGTAGCTGCAATCAGCATCTAAGGATTTAACATGGCAGTAAACCTTTCTCCAGTTGGCGGCGCTGCTGCTCAGTTTTTTGACAATAACGGCAACCCGTTAACTGGTGGCAAGATTTACACTTATGCCGCTGGCACAACAACTAATCAGGCCACATACACCAGCGCGGCAGGTACTACCGCCCACACCAACCCCATCGTTTTAGATGCGGCTGGCCGAGTATCCGGTGGTGAGATTTGGCTGACTGACGGCCTTGTTTACAAGTTTGTGCTCAAAACAAGCACTGAAGTGCTGATCGGCACATACGACAACATTGTGGGCATCAATGATGTCAATGCGTGTGATATTGAGTACACCCCTTCGTTTACCGGAGCCGTAGAAACTGCGGTGTGCGATAAGCTGGAGCAATACGTCAGCATTAAAGACTTCGGTGCTGTTGGCAATGGAGTTGCCAATGACACGAGTGCTATTCAAGCTGCGCTCAATAGCGGCGCAACGGATATTTATGTTCCTTCTGGTACATACAACTATTCAAGCCAATTGACCATTTCTTCTACATTGCGTTTGTACGGAGAAGGCACATTCAACGAAACAACACTACTCACTCAAGGCATATTGGTAGATAGTGCCGATGGTGTTCGCATTGAAGGCATCGCCTTTACTGGCCCTGAAACTCTTGCAGCATGGAATTCTGGCGGCAGCGCGTATCGCCAGTCATACAAGTCATTCATCAAGTTTGACAATTGCAAAAACGGCGTTGTTGACAATGTGATCAGCAGCGGAAAGCGCGGCACTGTATGGCTTCTTGACTGTCAAAAAATGACTGTTCAGGGAATCAGACATAACGGTTTCCTTGGTAATTTAACCTTTCCTCCGGTGGCCGATAGCAACTATTATGAAGTTGTGTTTGTGCAAGACGGATTAGAAAACCGTGTGTTAAATTGCCAAGGTTTCTCATGTGGCAACGTTGTACTGATTGGTCTTGACAGCTCGTACAACATTGTTTCTGAAATTTCAGGACGAGAAATTCAAGATGCCTTGATCTACAACAGCAGCGGTACTAATTCAACTTTTACAAATTCAACTGTAAATGTATGCACCAACGGATTGGTTATTCGTGGCTCTAGCCACACCGTGGCAAACAATGTGATTTTTGATTCCGACCAGCTTGGCATTTCACTGACTGGAAACGGATCAACACCAGACGGTTACAACGCAAACGGTTTTGGCACTGTCTGCACAGGAAACACCTTATCAAACACCAACGGTTACGCAATAGCAACCGTCGAACAAGATGGCTTGTATCCAAGAGATTTTATAATCTCCGACAACACCGTTGAGGCGCACGTAGGAACTGGCGGGTTTTCTCCGTTTCTGATAAATGGTGAGCGTGGCATGAAAGTGTCAAACAACACTGTTGTTGGCTCTACTTCGGCTAGTTACGCTTATGGAATTTTTGGGCAAACTGGTAATCGGGCGCTTGATTTCGACATCAGCGGAAACATTGCGACTGATTGTGTTGTTGGGTTTAGGTTTCAAAACGTAGATGATTCGCTTGTGTCAAACAATACGGTGTCAATCAACAGCAGTTTTGCTTTTGATTTCCGCTTGTGTGATGACAACTTCATTACTGGCAGCAGATCTTCTGGCGCAAATGGAATTCGACTAAGTAATTCCGCTGGCGAAGAATGCTTGAACAACGTATGCGTAAACAATGATGTTCCAAACCAGTCTGGTCAAGCTGCCAACGTCACTGCACTCCCGATTGAATATGAGACTGCAACTTGGACGCCAACTTATACCGCAACAAGTGCTGATTTCACATCAGTAACCTATGACGCAGAAACTCAAGGCTACTACACCAAAGTTGGTCAGCTTGTGACAATCAGCGGGTTCATCCGAACTGACGCAATTACTGTTGGCGGCGCTTCTGGCGATGTAATCATTGGCGGACTTCCTTTTGCAGTCAGCAACAATGGTACAGGCGTCCGCTCGGCGGTGTCGTTGACATTGTTAGAAAACTTTGCAGGTGATTACCCGTCATCGGGATTTTTGCAACGCAATGAAACAGTCATTCGGCTTCAATATCGGACTGCCGCAAACGGCGATGATATTCCTTTGGCTATTGCTGACTTGGGAACTGGTGCAGATGCTAACGGGTTCGCATTCAGCGCAACTTACATAACCGACCTTTAAGGTGATCACATGAGTCTTGAAAAACAAAAAACTGTTAAGCAATTTTCAGTTTCTACGTCTGGTGTTGTTTTTTATGTTGAAGAATCGTCTGTGCTAGACACAGAGACAAATCAAACAATTGGTTTGCCGTCAATAAACAGGTCAAGCGTCATTCCCGGTCAAAACTTAGCCAACTGCCCAGCACAAGTTGTTGCCTTTTGCAACAAAATTTGGACTCCAGAAGTGATTGCCGCATATCGCCAATCCATCAATCAAACACAGGAGGTCTAACATGGCTGACACAAAGATTTCCGCACTTACCCCAGCAACTACTCCGCTTGCCGGTACTGAGGTATTGCCCATTGTTCAAAGTGGTACGACTAAAAAAGTTGCTGTATCTGATTTAACAGCAGGTCGTGCAATAAGTGCAACACAGGTAACATTAACTACTGGCAGTTTAATTGTTGGTGCTGCTGGACAAGGCATCGACTTCAGCGCCACAACAAGTGGCTCTGGAACGATGACAAGCGAGTTGCTTTCAGACTATGAAGAAGGCACATTCACGCCAACAGTAATTCAGGGTTTTGACCCGGCAGTTACATACACGACGCAAGATGGCTGGTACACAAAAATCGGAAACATTGTGTTTTTCCGTTTGTACCTTTACATGGCCGCTGGTTTAACTCGCAATGTGGACATTGTTGCCATTGGCGGGTTGCCTTTTGCGCCTGCAAGCGGAAACCAAGGCGGTGCAGTCCTTAACTATTGCAGCGGGGTAGTTGTTGCTGGAACGGCTTTACCTGTGATAAACACTGGCTCCTCTGGACTATTTATGTTTAACACAGGAGGTTCAGGGTTTACGGGACTTACGTTGACAAGCGCACGTCCTGAGTTCACTGTCAGCGGTCACTACCGTGTTTCTTAAAGGAGAATGAAATGAGCGTTACACAAAAATCTGTTGTTGACATGATTGAAATTGTTGAAAGTGGTGCTGTTCAAGTAAGAACTGCAAACCGTATCCTCGATGAAAATGGCGCTGTATTGAGCAGTTCTTTTCACCGCCACGTTATTACTCCCGGCGATGATTACAGCGCCGAAGATGCCCGTGTACAAGCTATCTGTGCGGCAACGCACACTGTTGACGTTGTAGCCGCTTATCAAGCTGCCCAAACCAATGTTGCACAGCCAGAGTAATCTGCTGTAAGATAACCCAACCGTACCGGTGAGGTTCACCGGGAACTCACACGAGTTAAAAATGACTGATGAAGTCCAAGCCTTAGCGGAAGTTGACTCCGCGCAAGCACCCGAGGTGACGGCCACCACGGACAATGCACAAAATGCGCCGGTAGTAGCTGAAAATCAAGACGGTAGCACCCAAGAGGAAAAGAAGTACTCGCAGGCCGAGATCGACGCGATGATCAGCAAGCGCCTTGCCCGAGAGCAGCGCAAATGGGAACGTGAGCAGCAGGCCAAACTTGCCCAACCGCAAGCGCCAAGAGAAGTCCCGCCTATCGACCAGTTTGAGTCCCCTGATGCCTACGCGGAAGCGTTGGCTGTCAGAAAGGCTGAAGAACTGATCGCGCAGCGAGATTTCCAACGGCAGCAGGCTGAGATTAACGACGCTTACCACGACCGTGAGGAAGAGGCCAGGGCCAAGTACGACGACTTTGAACAAGTCGCCTACAACCCGCAGCTTCGAGTCACTGACGTGATGGCCGAGACAATCAAGGCGTCCGACATGGGGCCGGACCTAGCCTATTGGCTGGGAACCAACCCGAAGGAAGCTGATCGCATTTCCCGCTTGGCACCTCTTTTGCAGGCCCGAGAGATTGGGAAGATTGAGGCCAAACTTGGCTCCAATCCTCTTGTGAAACCGACTACGTCTGCGCCTACGCCTATTTCGCCTGTTACCGCACGCACCAGTGGAAGTCCGTCCTACGACACGACTGATCCTCGCTCGACGAAGACCATGACTGATTCGCAGTGGATTGAAGCTGAACGTGCCCGGCAGATGAAGAAGCTGCAAGCACAAATGAACCGCTAAAACTTTGAAAGGACCGCCGAAATGGCTAATAGCATTCTTACCATTGACATGATCACCCGGAAGGCTCTCGAAATCCTTGAGAACAACCTGGTGCTCACCCGTAACGTGAACCGTCAGTACGACGACAGCTTTGCTGTTGAAGGTGCCAAGATCGGTTCGACCCTGCGTATCCGTCTGCCTGACCGCGCTCTGGTCACCGACGGCGCCGCCCTGCAAGTGCAGGACGACAACGAGCAGTTCACCACCCTGACTGTGTCTTCGCAGAAGCACATCGGCGTGAACTTCACGTCTGCCGAACTGACCATGCAGTTGGACGACTTCGCAGAGCGTGTTCTGAAGCCTCGTATCAGCCAGTTGGCCTCGTCCATCGACGCTGACGTTGCTAACGCATTCAAGCAAATCGGCAACACCGTTGGCACCCCTGGTACCACGCCCGCCACCTCGCTGGTTCTGCTGCAAGCTCAGCAGAAGCTCAACGAGAACGCCGCTGTGATGTCGCCTCGCTACGCCACCGTCAACCCGGCTGCTAACGCTGGTTTGGTCGAAGGCATGAAAGGTCTGTTCAACCCCACCGACACCATCAGCAAGCAGTTCAAGAACGGCATGATGGGCATGGGCGTGTTGGGCTTCGACGAGATCAACATGTCTCAGTCGATCAAGCAGTTCACCACTGGTTCGCGTACCGCTACTGGCGGCACGACCTCTGCTGCTGTAACTGCTGAAGGTGCTACGACTATTGCCATCACCGGCGCTGGTGCAGCAGGCACCGTGAAGATCGGCGATGTGTTTACCGTGGCTGACTGCTTCGCTGTGAACCCACAAACCCGTGAGTCCACTGGTTCGCTGTTCCAGTTCGTCGCAGCCGCTGACGTGACCCTGAACGGCTCTGGCGCTGGCAACATCACCGTGGCCCCGATGTACTCGGCCAACCACGCGCTGGCTACCGTTGACGTTCTGCCGCAAACCGGCAAGGCCGTTGTGTTCGTGGGTGCTGCTTCCAGCCAGTACGCTCAGAACTTGGTGTACCACAAGGATGCGATCACCTTCGCCACCGCCGACCTGCTCCTGCCGCAAGGTGTGGACATGGCCGCTCGCGCCGTTCACAATGGCATCAGCCTGCGTGTGGTGCGCCAGTACGACATCAACAACGACCGTATGCCTTGCCGTATTGACGTTTTGTACGGCTTCAACACGATCCGCCCACAAATGGGCTGCCGTATCTGGGGCTAAATGAATGGGGGCTTTGGCCCCCCTTCTACACATTTATTTTGAAAGGATTTCATCATGGCTCTCCCTAATGGCGCAGGTGGTTATCAAGTCGGCGACGGTAACCTGACCGAGGCACAACTCACCGTACAAACTATCCCCGCAACCTTGACCGGCGACACTACGTTGACCGCTGCTCAAGTGGCTGTTGGTCTGGTTGTGTGCAACAAAGGCAGCGATGCCACGCTGACCGTGACGCTGCCCACCGCAGCGTTGCTCGATGCGGCTGTTCCCAGCGCAAAGGTTAACTCCGCTTTTGAGCTGACCATTTGCAACAACAACAACACCGGATCATCGTCTACCGTTCCTGTCACCACGGGCACTGGTATCACGATCTTCGGCTCGGTGACCGTCCCACGCTTCGGTGCCCACACCTACCGCTTCGTGCGTACTGGCGAAGCAGCTTACTCGGCGTTCTTGATATAAATAATGGGGGCTCCGGCCCCCATTTTTAAAGGAAACATCATGCCTAATACCAAGCCTGTAGGCGTCGCGTTTAGCGACCCTGAATTAACTTCTGGCACTACTGTAAGTGGTGCGGTAATTGATAACAGCACAATCGGTGCAACAACGCCATCAACTGTGGTTGGAACTACCGTTTACGCTACAACGGAAATTGGTTATACCGCTGCCGCCCAAGGTACGGTCACTCAGTTGACCAACAAAACGACAGCGGTCACGCTGGACAAGTCTGCTGGTCGCATCACAATGAACAACGCATCGTTGGCAACCGCCACCAATGCGACGTTCGTTTTGAACAACAGCACCATTAGCGCCAACGACGCGGTGATTTTGACCATCTCTGGCGGGCAAGCTACTGCTGGCTCATACAACGTATTTGCCAATGCTTTGTCTGCTGGTCAAGTCAGCATTACCTTACGCAACATTTCGGGCGGGTCGCTGTCCGAGGCTGTTGTCATCAACTTCGCAATTGTTCACTGCGCAAGCTGAAAGGAGTGGGGACTCCGGTCCCCACTTATGGCAATAATTTACCTCACACACCCCGTCCACGGCGCTAAGGTTGCGACAATGGACATGGAAGCCGATTTGGATGTTCAAAACGGCTGGTCGCGGTACAATTTCGAGACCGTTGAAGAAGTGGCTGAAGAAGTCAGCCCCGAGCCTGTAGCACGGCGTGGCCGTCGCAAAAAGGACGTTTTAACCGCAGAGGAATAACATGACGACCTACACCGCAGGCGAACAGATCAACCGGGCGTTGCGGCTGCTAGGCGTCTTAGCCGAGGGCGAAACGCCATCGGCCTCAGTGTCTCAGGACTCCCTGATGGCGCTCAATCAGATGATCGACTCGTGGAACACCGAGCGATTGGCTGTTTTTGCCACCATCGACCAGATTTGCAATTGGCCGGTCGACGCGATCAACGCAACCCTTGGCCCCAGCGGCTCGCTGGTGCGGCTCAACGGCACTGCTGTACGCCCGATTCTGGTGGACGACGCCACCTACTTCAAAGACCCTGGCACTGGCGTGTCGTACGGCATTAAGCTGATCAACCAGCAGCAGTACGACGGCATCGCGGTCAAGACAGTGACCTCAACTTTTCCGCAGGTAATGTTCGTCAACAACACCTACCCGGACTTTGACATTTACATCTACCCGCGCCCGACGCGGCTGCTGGAGTTTCACTTTATCAGCGTCCAGGAGCTGACGCAGCCGGCCAATCTGTCCACGGACATCCTGTTTCCGCCAGGCTACTTGCGGGCGTTCACGTACAACTTGGCCTGCGAGATCGCGCCTGAGTTTGGCGTTGAGCCCAGCCCCCAGGTGCAGCGCATTGCGATGTACAGCAAGCGCAACTTGAAGCGCATCAACAATCCGGACGATGTGATGTCGATGCCGTACTCGCTGATCGCCACGCGGCAGCGGTTCAACATTTACGCAGGCAATTTCTAGGAGCCATTATGACCACCATCGCCATTTCAGCACTGCCCGTTGCGACAGTCATCAACGCAGCAGACGTTATGCCCATTGTGCAAAGCGGCATCACTAAGCAACTTACCAAGACGTTGTTGTTTACCAGTCCGACTTTGGTGACTCCGATTCTTGGCACGCCAACTTCAGGAATTTTGACCAATTGCACGGGCCTGCCAATAGCAACTGGCGTATCTGGTTTGGCTGCGAACGTAGCAACTTTTTTGGCAACCCCATCAAGTGCGAATCTTGCGGCAGTCCTCACAGATGAAACCGGCACAGGGGCAAACGTTTTTGCAAACACCCCAACGCTGGTGACTCCAATTCTTGGGACACCAACATCTGGGGCGTTGACAAACTGTACTGGGTTGCCGCTAACCACTGGCGTGACAGGCGCTCTGCCAGTTGCCAATGGCGGTACAGGGGCATCAGCGGCAGTTCAGTCATTGAGTGGCCCAGGTGCGGTAAATATCACAAGTCTTGTCACTGCTTTTACTTCAACTGCAACTGGCAACGCATTGACTCTTGCTGATGGCGCACAGGGCCAACTGAAAACAATTATTTATGTTGCAGAGGCGGCTGGCGGCGACACTGGCGTTTTGACACCAACCAATCTTGGAAGTGCCACCACAATCACATTCAACGCCGTGGGTGATTCAGTAACCCTTCAGTTTGCCGGAACTGATTGGTGGGTTGTCGGCTTCCGAGGTGCGGTGGTGGCGTAATGAAGACGCCGATTTTGGGCAGCACCTATGTGGCTCGCAGCGTCAACGCTGCGGATGCCCGCATGGTCAACTTGTTTCCCGAGATCGTGCCCGAGGGCGGCAAAGAGCCGGCGTTCCTGAACCGCGCTCCGGGGCTAAACCTGCTCAACTCGATTGGCACCGGCCCGATTCGTGGCCTGTGGGCCTTCTCGCCGCAGGACGGCACCGGCTTTGTGGTGTCGGGCACGCAGCTCTACAAGATCAACAACAGCTACACGCCGACGCTCATCGGCACCGTGGCCGGCGCTGGCCCGGTCAGCTTGGCCGACAACGGCACGCAGCTCTTCATCGCGGCCAACGGCCCGAGTTACATCTACAACAACACGACCAACGCTTTCGGGCAAATCACCGACCCGGACTTCCCCGGCGCAGTAACCGTAAGTTACTTAGACGGCTACTTTGTCTTCAACGAGCCGAACAGCCAGAAGCTGTGGATCACGGCGCTGCTTGACGGCACGTCGATTGACCCGCTGGAGTTCGCCAGCACCGAAGGTTCGCCCGACGGATTGGTGGCTGTTATATCCAACTTCCGCGAGGTGTGGGCCTTTGGCACCAACTCGATTGAGGTTTGGTCTGACACGGGCGCAACGGACTTCCCGCTCCAGCGCATCCCCGGCGCGTTCAACGAGTTGGGCTGCGCTGCGCCCTACTCGATTGCCAAGATGGACAACGGCCTGTTCTGGCTCGGGCGTGACCGGCGCGGTCAGGGCATCGTCTACCGGGCCAACGGCTACGCCGGCCAGCGCATCAGCACCCATGCCGTTGAGTGGCAGATTCAGCAATACAGCGACTTGACGGACGCGGTTGCGTACACCTACCAGCAGGACGGTCACAGCTTCTATGTGCTGATCTTCCCCACGGCCAACACAACCTGGGTGTACGACGTTGCCACTCAAGCCTGGCACGAGCGGGCTGGCTGGAACAACGGCGAGTTCACCCGGCATCGCAGCAACTGCCAGATGGCGTTCAACAACAAAGTGGTCGTCGGCGACTACGAGAACGGCAACATCTACGCCTTTGATCTGGAAGACTACTCGGACAACGGCAGCATCCAGAAGTGGCTGCGGTCGTGGCGGGCGCTGCCCACCGGCCAAAACAACTTAAAGCGCACCGCGCAGCACAGCCTGCAACTCGACATTGAGTCGGGCGTTGGCTTGAACTTGTATCCCGCCTATGATGCGGAAGAGTTAACGGCTGAAAACGGCGACATCTTGATTGCCGAGTACGTGCAAAACGAAATTACTGCCGAAACGGGCGAAGTGCTGACTACCGAGGCAGGTAATGGTTTTGAGCCGCTGGTTGATGCAGCCGCCTACCCCGTGCCGTTTGTGCCGCCCATGATGTTGTCAACCACTGGTTACCCTGCTGCACCCGGCTACAGCCCCGAGGTTATGCTGCGCTGGTCAGACGATGGCGGTCACACATGGTCCAACGAGCACTGGGCGCAGATCGGCAAGATCGGCGAGTACTACCGCCGGGTGTTCTGGCGGCGCATGGGCATGACCCTGAAGCTGCGCGACCGCGTTTATGAGCTATCGGGCACCGACCCCGTGAAGATCAGCATCATGGGCGCAGAGTTGATTCTGAGTCCAACGAATGCTTAGCCCAACCACGCCAATCATTACGCCCCCACGGGTGCCGCTGGTTGACCCGCGCACGGGGCTGATCAGCCGGGCTTGGTACTTGTTTTTCCTGTCGCTCAACAACGCGACCACGGCGATCATTGACGACTCGGGCGTTACGTTCAGCGCCGAGTCAACGATCGCGTCTGTTGACGCTGCGCTTCAGGCAGTCAATCAAGAATTGCAGACGCTGCCGCCCGTACTTGACTTGAGCGATGAGTTGGTCAAGTTGATCGACGCAGCGACGTTGGCAGACTGCTGCTCGGCGTTGGTGTCGCAGGTTGCCGAGTTGCAAAAGCAAATTGATGCGGTCAACCTGTTGCCGCCGCCTATGCAGGGGACGGTTACGGCAGTCACGGCCACTTCGCCTGTTGTGTCCAGCGGTGGCACCACGCCCGACATCAGTATGCCTGCGGCCAATACGTCCACGAATGGATATTTGACCTCGACGGACTGGAACACGTTTAACGGCAAAGCACCCGCCACCAGCGGAACGTCGATCCTGTACGGCAACGGCAGCGGTGGGTTCAGCAACGTCACGATTGGCTCGGGTGTCAGTTTTGTCGGCGGCACACTGGCGGCTACCGGATCGGGCGGCTCGGTAACTAGCGTAGGGCTGGCCCTACCTACTGAATTTACCGTCACCAACTCGCCGGTAACGACCAGCGGCACGTTGACGGGCGCTTGGGCAAGCCAGACGGCCAAGTACTTCTTTGCCGCGCCTAACGCAAGCGCCGGAACACCGTCGTTCCGGGCAATCGTCGCGTCCGACATTCCGGCGTTGTCCTACGTCAGTTCAGTCGGGGCCACCGCGCCCATCACTTCGTCAGGCGGTCTAACGCCTACGATTGGTGTTACCGCTGCGGCTTTGACTGAGGTTGACGACACCAACGTCACGCTGACGCTGGGCGGCTCGCCCACGACAGCTTTGCTCGCGGCCACGTCAATTACTGTTGGCTGGACGGGTCAGCTTGCCGTTGGTCGAGGTGGTACAGGTGTGGCTACAGCCACGGCCAATACTGTTTTCGCTGGGCCGACATCGGGCGGCGCAGCAGCCCCGAGCTTTCGCTCCCTTGTTGCGGCTGACATCCCAACCCTGTCCTATGTTACATCGGTCAGCGGCACATCGCCGGTTGTCTCCAGCGGCGGCACAACTCCGGCGATCAGCCTAGCTTCAGGTTACGGGGACACCCAAAATCCGTATGCCAGCAAGACGGCCAATACTTTCTTGGCCGCACCCAACGGGTCAGCCGGCGCGCCGACATTTCGTGCGATTGTGGCTGCCGATGTGCCCGCGTTACCATACAACCCCACCGCAGCGCCAGTCACGCAGACAGCCAACTTCTCTGTGGGCGCTACGGATGTCTGGACAATCAACAACAAGTCTGGATCGTCTTGCGTGGTGACGCTCCCGACAGCGTCTAGCAACTCTGGTCGAGTGCTGTACTTTCAGAACTACCAAGCTCAGACGCTGGTGTCAGCGTCTAGCAACGTAGTGCCTTTGGTCGGCGGCTCGGCCACCACGGCGATCTTGGAGGCCGTAGCTGGGGCAAACGCTACCTTGGTTTCCGATGGAACAAGTTGGATAATGACGCAATACTCGTCTAACAACTCTTTGCAATTGGAGTAAACCATGACCGTTTCAGTCAAAGTCCTTGTTCCGGCCAAAACGGTTGAGAACAGCCAAACCACCCAGTACACAGCGACTGGCGTGACGACCATCATCGACAAGTTCACCGCGACGAACTACAGCGCCAGCGCTGCGACAATCAGCGTCAACCTCGTCACGGCGGCAGGGTCGGCGGGCAATCAGAACTTGATCACCAAGACCAAGACTTTGCAGGCGTCCGAGGTGTACACCTTCCCCGAACTGGTGGGCCAGGTGCTTGGCATCGGCGATTTCATCTCGACGATTGCCGGCACGGCCAGCGCTATCAACATGCGCGTCAGCGGGCGTGAGGTGACCTGATGAAGTTTATTGAGCCTGAAGTGCGGCATCACTTTGGCGGCGGCGTCTACGCCAAAGAGGCGTTCATCCCCGCTGATAAGTGGCTTGTGCAGCATACGCACAAGTTCGACCATCTGTCGGTGCTGGCGCAAGGCTCAATTGAGTTGATTGTTGACGGTCAGAAGTCTATTGTCCACGCTCCGGCCTGTCTAACGCTTGAGGCCGGCAAACACCACGGCGTGCGCTCTTTGACAAACGTGGTTTGGTACTGTATACACGCGACGGACTGCACTGATGAGGATGAAATCGATGAGGCGATTATTGCCTCGACGGATTCTGATCAGGTG
>Ga0049081_10000202_pt1 | contig 23563 bp, 40 predicted proteins | sample GreLakmeER78MSRF_FD_66717 | JGI IMG/M metagenome (GOLD analysis project Ga0049081, IMG submission 66717) | Freshwater lentic microbial communities from great Laurentian Lakes, MI, USA - Great Lakes metaG ER78MSRF | ecosystem: Environmental > Aquatic > Freshwater > Lake | place: Great Lakes...
AGAACCAGTTAATGTTTGCTGAACGCCATTGACATAAATTTTGCAACGATTTGCCGCAGTTGCTTGTGTGCTATCAAATGCCACAATAATGTGATACCAAGCAGACGGGTCACGAAAAACTGCAGATGTTGTATTTGAATCTGTTGCATATGCAGTAATCGTAAATGTGTCAGCCGCATCAAAACCAAACTCAAGCCAAGTGGTATTTGATGTTCCAACATCTGATGAAAGTAAAACTTGAGCAGAGCCTAAAGTACCACGCTTAACCCAACTACTCCAAGTCCAAATCTTATTGTTTGTCGGTGTAGTAAGTGTCCTATTAAAATAAGCAGTAGCACTAGAACGCAACCGCACACTACGAGCGATGTTGTAGCCACCGCTAGGTCTAGTCAGCAGAGAATCTTTTGATGCAAACATTATGCAAACGCCTGTGCGTAAGTGCCGTACCAGTTAGTGCCGTCAGCAACAAAGGTCAATATGTCTCGCCCTGTGCTTGCGGTAGTTGTTAGTGTTGGCGCTGTGCCGCCAGCCCATTTAACCGATGTAAACACCGCAGTCCTAGAGCCTGTGCCGTCCTGAGTTGCTATCAGAATAAACGATTTGCCAGCCACATTTGTTGGCATGGTGAATGTGCAGTTACCCGTCATGGTGACTGTTTGAAATGTTCCGGTAGTCAGGGACAAAGTTTGTGTCGTGCCTGAGTTTCCGATTGCTACTACAGTTTCGGTGTAGTTGGTCACAGTCACATTAGATGCAGTCAGGTTACCAACCGAGCTAGTTGTGCCACCAAGCGTCAACGTAGCGTTACCAAGCGTTACCGTGCTGTTAGACAAGTAGTTATTTGGGAAAGCCGTTGCAACGCTACTAATAGTGACGTTAGCAAACGTCATATTATTTAGCGTAGTAACAGTATTTCCAAGCTGGATAGCCGTGTTACCAAGCGTAATAGTTGTAGCAAAGTTAGCATCAAGTTGAGACAACGGTATTGACGCTGTTGCACTTGCAAAAGTATTTGGAACTGCCATGTTAGAACCTCACCCTTAATTCGTGTTCGTACTCGAACCCGTTGATTGTAAAATTTGAGCTGCTTGATGTCACCGTCATACCCAAATACTTGCCCCATTGCTTTGCATCAGTTTTGTATAAGGTATACCCACCACCGCCACCTGACCAGCCAATTACCGCAGAACTGTTGTTTATCCACGGTATCGTAATACTTAGATTATTAATCCAACTGACTAATTCTCCAAGCGTTACAGGCGTACTAGAGCCTTGTTCAGAATCTACGGTTACTGTTATTTGGGCAGAATTGGTCAAAGTAGCCTCAATACCCACCTTCAATGCTTGCTTGGTGCGTATTGGGTCTTTCATAGGATTCAGAGAAGTCTGGACATAGCTGCTTATGCTAGAAGACGAATCCGCATACAGACGCACACAAGAGTTGCCGTTAGAACCGTATAGGTTAATCCTGCCACCCAAAGGCGCAGAGGCTATGTAAGCCAAGTCATTGCCAGAACTTGTAAAAAACCATTTTTTCTCAAAGAAGATGGCTTGGATATAACGGCTAGAGGCAGAAGTTCCTAGCCCACCCGTATATCGGAAGTTAAAGGCAGCGCACAGAATGTTGTTTAACAATACCTGACCCGCATAAACAGGCGCAGTAAAGTCAATGTTAGGGAAAACACCATCAAGAGCGTCTGAAATTTTAGTTGTTGTTGAACCTACTAGGGCATATATCCCATAGTCGTTCATAAACAAAACAGACCTAAAGTAAGGGTAAATAGCGTATTGCAACTTAGTGCCAACTGACGCGCTTACGTTGGTGTTAGTAAAGAGAGTTGTTCCAACCGTAGTTACCCGAACATCTGAGAAAACGTTGATAGAGTCATCGCCAAAGATGTATAGAAAGTTATTAGCCGACAAAAGCTGAGTAATGTTTCCATGTAGGGTTGCATCAGTTAAAGTAGCCGTACCCGCAGAAACGCTTATAAAGTCGTTATACGAACCCGCAGCAGAAAAGGTGACTGTACGTCCATTGGCTATCCAAACACGCCCTGAGAATGACTGTATGCCGACTACTGGCTCTGTATTAATGATTGCTCTGGCTGTGGCGTTAGTTCCCCCACCTCCTGCAATGGTCACAGTAATGTTTGAGGAGTTGGTATATCCGCTACCGACATTAGTCATCACCACTTGGGTAACGATGCCACCAGCAACAATGCCTTGAGCAGCCGCATTAGTACCACCGCCACCAGCGATAGTGACAGTCAGGTTAGACGCATTGGTATAACCCGTGCCACCAGCAGTCACTAAGACTGAGACTGTTCCCGTTGCAAATGTAGTAATTCCCGCTATTGCGTTAGCACCAGAGCCACCACCACCATTAAATGTGATAGTAGGAGAGCTTGTGTAGCCTGTTCCTGCTTCTATAATTGTGATAGAAGATACTGTATTAGCCGTAATAGTAGCTACAGCCGTAGCCTGTACACCATTAGCTGTATTGGGGGCAGAAATAATAACTGCTGGCGCAGAGGTGTAACCTGAACCCGGTTGAACAATTCCGACTTGCCCAATAGCACCAATAAAAATTAGGTCTATTCCATCCCAAGTAAAGTAACCCTTTGCAGGGTCAGCAATAAGAACACGGTCATTTTTCCATTGGGAGATGTTGACCCCTGATGCGCTAAATGTTCCAGAAGAAGCAATAGTTCCTCTAACATTTGTATCCAAGCGCACAAACTCAGCCGAGCCGTTTGCCTGAAATGCAACCAAATAATCAATCAAGCCAATATTGGCTGAACAGTAAAAGCTAACTGTATTGGTAAAGGTAACGCTTCCTACATTGGAATAGGTAGGCGTAATCTTAATATTGCCATAGCCAATAGGCATAGCGTTCTCAAGCCAAAAGAACTCGTCATCACCAATAGCTGTTCTGTTCGCCTTGGTGTTTACACCCTTGAACTGCTTGACAACCTCGTAAGATTTTTTTTGCTCTGCGGCTGCCATGATTAAAACGGTGTTGAGTAGGGGTCTGGAATCCTTCGGGTGAAAGTGGATGTCAGAACCGATTGGGCTTTTTGCTTGTACTGCTGCAAATAAATCTCAGCTTCACCAAAAGACTGTTCGTAATATTTGGCAAGATGAGCCGCATAAAACTGAACAACCGTATCGTATGGTTCATTAATGGTATCTGTATCATTCAGATTAACCATAGTAGTTGGCAAAATAACCGTGTCCAACTCAGCTACATAGGCTTGGTCTGGAATTGGTCCAATATAAATTTGAGATTGACCAAAAATGCTAAAAGCAATTGGTCTACCGATATAGTTTTGATAGTAACGCAACTGAGCGTTAAATTGCGTCCAAGGCAAATACCGTAATGGAATTCTTGAGTTTCCCCAATAAATGTTTACGTTCAAAATATCAAGCGTCTGCAAACCTGATGGCAAGGCAGCAAAGTTAATAACTTCGCATGGCGCAACATACTGATAGGTTACTGCGCTGTCTGTCAGGGTCAAAGTGCCTGATGGGGGATAGACGTAATCAGCAGAAGGATAAGGAGGAACTTCAGCGCCCAGAGTTCCACCCACAACAATCTTGTAAATAAAGATATTAGAAAAGACATATTGATTAGTAGTAACAACAAGACCGCTAGACCAAATGACTGGGTTATTACCACCCGATACCGGGGGCGCTGGCGCTTGGGTTACTTGCACCGTTCTTAAACATCCTGTGTCGCGCACGACACGCTCACGCGCACTATTGATGTAGCCTGTTAGCTGGTCATTAGTGTAAAAGTTAGATTGCGCGTCATGGAGCAAATATCTAACTTGCGTGATATAGCTTTGGAGTGTTTGAGCCATGCGTTATCCATCGTATTCAGAGTTGACTTTTCCCCCTACCTTCTTAGAAGGCAGAGGTACTCGCTCAACCACCGGGGATAACAAGTGGTTTTTCACAGGCGGTCTATCAGAGATTTCAAATTTAGACAAGATTTTCAAACCTTCTGGAATGTCATTTCTTGTTTGAATTAGCGACAGCCTCGCCATGTAGTTTTCTTTATTTGGGTCACCATGACCAAATATGTGACAAACGGCATCTTCCGGAGCTTCCACCGTTTCCCCTACAGGGAAGGTATACGGCTTGAACTCGTAGTTAAATGTTATGGGTTTTTCCCACTTGTTTGTCACATATAGGGTTTGCATAGCTTAGAAGTTTACTGTGTCACCGTATACGCGAACATCGACTGTGCCAGCAACGGCAGTACCGACTTTCACATACAAGGCTTGCGCGTTGTAGCCTGAAACAATCACATTGCCACCCGTGGTTAACGCGATGTCTTGGAATGTTCCAGTAGCCGACAAACTGCTTAAAGTAACAGCGTTTGCAACAATGTTGCTGGTGTTTCCATCATTGCTCGTAAAGATAGTAATGTTTCCAGTAGCCACGCTTGCGCTTGGGTTCTGAATAGTTACTCTACGAACAATGACTGCACCAGAAGTTGCTACGCTGTTTCCAGCAGTAAGACCACCCCGAAGGATGGGAAGGGCAACAACAGCGTTACCAGTAGCCGCCAAAGATACGCCTTGAGCCGAGGCAATAGCATAAGTGCCGAAACTTTCTGGGGTGTTTTGACCGACTGAATCTGGATTAGCCATAGTGTCTCCTTAACTGACGTAAGTGCTACCGACTGCTTGACCACCATTGGTAGCCAACAGAGTTACGGTATCAGCAGAAGCAGTTGACTTAGCATATACGTTCACACCATCAGAGATGATAACGCCGCCAACGTTAGCTGCCGAGACAGTTACGTTAGATGCACCGTTATAGGCAATCACAGAAGTGTTTGCTTGTGGGAACATGATATACACACCAGCAGGAATAACAGTACCGTTGCCGGTGCTAGTAGACGTGATGGTTGTGGTTAAGAAATACGCGCCAGCCGTGTTGGTTTGCGCTGCGGCAAGAATGATTTTGTTTGTGCTTAATGACATGGTTTATTGCTCCTTATAGTGTCAAAGAGTTGTAACCGGACACTACTGACATAGATTTTGGCTTGGTCGAAACCATTTCCGCAATCATCAGTACAGCACCAACATAACCAATTTGCCAGTTCGGAAGTGTGGACTCAAATCCTGTAAACACAAACGAACCTTGCTCATGGACATAGAGCGAGAGATAGTTAGTGTTCAGGAAGTACACAGTACCTTCTGGACAATATGGGTCTGGATAGATTGGAACACCAGCAACCATCAAAGCGCGGAAAGCGGCTTGAGGACCGTTAGCATCACCATCAAAACCGTGACCGGGTGTGATTACATATTGTTCTTGACCAACAAAGTCTTGAGCAAGTAATGTCCAAGTACCAAATCCGCAAACACCAAAAGAAGGCACTTCAGCGCTGTTTTTCACAGTACCAGAAATGTATTGCAAGATGTTTTGACGAGTTGGGTTGACGTTACCGGCTGTGTAAGCCTTTGATTGCCACCAAGTGTATGCAGAACGGCTAATGTTGCCATAAGTGCCAGAGGCAGAAACGGCAGCAGGAAGTCCTGTGAATTGTTGCGTGTTAGTGCTGTTGGTATACAAGGCTGTAGCCATTGCATCCATCATCACGTTTGTCGCATCGTTCATACGGGCTTCAATCAATGGAATGATTGCAGCGTCTTGCTGAACAGCGCCTTCCATACCGAGGAACGGTACAGGGGCAATCATCAGCTTCAGGTCAAATTCAGCGTTGTAAGCACCTTGCTGGACTGAAGGCTGGTTGAATGAACCAGAGTAATCAGACCATTGAGCGTTAACAAACTGAGCGCCCTGAACGGGAACGGTTACAGATGAAACACCACCAGAAGCAGTTTGACTGTTTGCAATCAAAGCCGCCATCAAGGGCGTAGAGTTATAAAGTTGTACGACCAGCTTCGGGATAAACGCACGCCGTGTAACGTAAGTTAACTCGGTGTACTGTGTACTACCCGTTGCTGGAACGATACCGCCACCTATAGGCATAGTTATCTCCTAGAAAAAAAATCCCCTGCTTACAAACCAATGGGTCGTGGATTTCTCCGCAACTCATTGAGCGCTTTCGAGGCTTCGTCCCGTGCTGCCATTACTGGGTTTTTGTAGTATTTACCTAAGTCAAACTTAGCAACTGCACTTGGGTTGTAGCCAGTCGGTGTGGGTACAGCAGACTGTTTCATCCAGTCCCAGTATTCCGCAGCCGATTCGTGATTGGTAATGCCCTTATCAAGCATTATTTTTTCAACTTGTTCAATTTCGCTTTCGTCTTGAATAAAACCTTTTTTAATCAAACTCATTCTGCGTTTGTTAAGGTCGTTCACAGCGTCTTGTTCGCGCTTCTCTGCTCTCATCTGTTCAAGTTCTTGATGAACTTTAGAGACGGCAGAAGATGTGTGGTCTTCAATATCCAACTCAGGAATTATTAAACCGGGCTTGACTTTACGGGTCAGGCGCAGAATTTCTTTCCGAGTTTCTGGATTGTCAGACAACTCACGCATTAGTAGCGCCATTTGGTCGCGCTGCTCAAAACTCATGTCTTCTAAACTCATAGTTATCCCCTAACGAAATTAAATTACTTTTTTACCGTCACCGGGCTTTTGAACTTGCATCTTGTTCTTAGCTCCGATAGCGTTTGCACCACTCAATCCACCCAACTGGGCGAAACGAGGAGTATTAACTACAACACCATTTTGTTGGTTGTTGTCTGTGGGTCTGCGTGGGCTGTTAGCACCACGGGGTTTGAACAAGTCCATGATTTTTCCTTACATTGGAGTTGGTTGGAGAGAAGCACCGCCTCCACCAGCACCCGGCATTGGCGGTAGGTTTGGAACAGCCGGGGCTTGAGACATTGCACGACCTTCTGGCGTAGAGCCTCCGGCTTGCGGCAAGTTTTGTAGCATCTGAATAATCTCAGACTGCTGTAATTCACCAGTTTGTTGTTTCTTCGGTCCTAAGAGTCCTGTGAGACTACGAATAGCTGCTAGGGCTTTTTGCCCTTCAACAGATTCGCTACCGAGGCTTGGCAAGGCTTGTTCAATCAAATCCATTGCCATGCTAATGTTGACCATTGCGCCTTCTTTGTTTCCCATCTTGGGTTCAGGCGTAGACATTGGGGAAGACATTGGAGGCGTTGAATCATCAGACATTCCCGCTTCAGGAGCTATTTCAGGGGGAGTTGCCCCTGCTCCACCTTGCTGTGAGCGAATCAAGTCCATCATCTTTGCATCGGTTGCCATATATTCCCTCTATCTGTTCAACAGTCGCGATTAAATCAGACTATTGTAATTTGTCAAGTGGGGGGCGAACTTTGATTCCAGCCCCCCTAGGAATTTGAATGGTCAAACCACGCAATCAACAAGGGTTGCCCCCAGTTAATTACTTACGGCTCTTACGACCTTTACGACCCATACGCATCGTCTTCTCCTTAGTTAGAGGCGGCGAACTTTGGTTGGGGAAGTAAGCCACACCCCTTTCCCTTTCGAGGAAATTTTTAGCGGCAGGACTTGCGACCGCGAGTAGACTTTTTACCGTACATCATGGACTCCTTATGTTCGTTGAATTGCTCTCATTGAGCGTTGTGCTTGGACTGCGGGGTTGACTCTAACATCAACATTCTTATATTGCAATTTTCCACCAGCGCCAGCTTTTTCTGCACGACCAAGCTCTCTTGTCGTTACAACGGGTTGGTCTGCTTTAGGTGTCAACTGTTGAGTAGTTTCCATTAGATTTCCTTTAAATCTGATTTTTCCTGACTGGTAGGCTCTTGCGGTTGAGTTTGGGCAGCAGCAGCTTGCTCCTTCTTCTTTAGCTTATCTTTGAGCAATTGTTTCATTGGAGGCTCAAGCAAGTCAAGCAATGATTCTGTGTCAATAGCTTTGGCTTTAAACAAGTTAAATGCAAGCTGGCGCAAGTCTTCTGTAAAGATTGGCGAGTTGGAATGTGCATCTACCTTGACTATATAGTCTCTAGTAAACTGCGCGGAAATAAATTCATGCCCTTCATCGTCTTTAAAGTGCGTCTTATCATAGACTTGCATCAACTTGAGGTATAGCGTAGCTACCTTTTCAAGCGAATCCTCAATAATGAGAGCGCGTTTTTTAGCTCGGCTAGACCCTAAACGGGCTAATTGTGAAGCGTGACCAGAAGAGCGAACACCAGATTCGCCTTTGCCTTGCAATACAGAGGAGATGCCAGAGGCTTCGGAGAACATATTGTCCACCTCATGTATCACCTCAAAGAGAGATGACGGCATATCAGGGGCTAATCTGTCAGCCCTAGCGTTAGGCATATCGCTTGATAGCAGTCCACCGGCTCTGTTTAGAGCAAAGTTCTTCTCATCTAAGATGCCAGTAAAGCCTGTAAGAGCTGTCGGTGGGTTAACTTGCTTTGATAACAAGTCAAGAATCTCAGTCATTCGGTTATTGCGTAACTGCTGCAAGAATACTAGGCGAGAAACTTCCGATTGACCCCAGTAATAATCATACTGAGGGTTCGGGCAAATTTGCACGAATGGCAATTCACCCTTGAGGAACATTGATTCGCCGGGTCTGTCATAGATAAATATGTCAGGGTCAGCCATTGTGACGCATTGGTAGTCATCAATTTCATCATTCCATACCCACAGCTCATACATCTTGACTGTCTCTTCAGCTACACGCGCCTTGTAGCGGCTCACTCCTGAGAGGTCTAGGTTGACGTTTCCATACAGAGTAGGGTTTGACTGAGACAGCATGATGCGGTCAAGACCTTCTGGTAAGTCTTCACTATTGGTGTGTATGCTAGTAGAGATGCGCTTAACAATTGACTCGCGCTTAGGATGGGAATACAGCCGGTTGTAAAGCTCAGACTTTGTAATGTAGTAAGTTTGAACGATGGCTTCTTGCCGGTCTGTATAAGGGGTATCTTCACGCAACACGCCAAGGCTAGCTGGCTCTACCATGTACGGGTGTATGCCGTTGTTGTAGACAAGTTTGACAAAGGTCGAGTTAAAGCATAGCGCCCAAGTTAGGGCTGAACTAAACACTTGGTCTGCATTGGAATTAATCCACTCATCATTGAGCGCAAGCGTCAAGCGAGGAACTTTAATTTGTTCTCGGTCTGGGACGGCAGCCCCAACATTGATAGAAAACCGTGTCGTTTCTGCTGAGTAGAGGAACGATGTTAGTTGGTCAATGTGAGGATAGATTTTATTGAAGATACACGGTGGCTCATCAGGACCAGCGCCAAAGAGAAAGAAAGAGCGCAAAGAGTTGTAATCACTTTTTCGTTCTTGTAGGGACACCATGCACTTTTCAACCAAGTCACGGTAGAACTGTTCTCTAAGAAGGTCGTTGGATGGAATCCGCATTATTTTTTCAGACTTAGGTTTTCATGGTCGGCAGTATAACTAGCCATCTTAGGTCCAGTCAAATTTCCCATAGAGTTAGGCATTACCGATACCACTTCTGTTTCTTTTCCAAGTTGAGGACCAACTGGACGATTGAATCTTCCAGATAGAGCAGACTTCATATCTACGCCTCCACCGCCACCCCAAATAGCAGAGTCTCTTGGTTGTGGCTCTCTTGGACGTTCTGCGGCAATCTTAGCTTCTTTCTCAAGCTGGCGCTTAGATGTTTTGTTCTTACGACTAAAGAAGCCCCCTTGGTTTTCTCCCTCACGGGTAGACTTAATATCGGTCATGTCAAACTCCATAGCTAGTTGTTTGACGTTTTTGTCGTTCCTCTTGGTGGTATCCGAGATAAGTCCCGGAGCTTGCAAGAAGACAACATAGACTTCCTCTGAGCAGTTCTTCATTGGGCATTTAGCTTCAAAGCTCTCAAAGTACCCGTGTTTGTCGCATTTATAGTCTTTTAGCACAGCCATAGTTATCCCCTTTTAAGTGCTTCATCTAAGGTCTGACCTGAATAATCCCCGCGATTACTCACCCCTACCTTAATCTTTATTTCCCCATTGACTAGGTGTAGCCCCGTTGTACGGGCTAGTCGGGGCTTTGGTTCGCGTCTGTATTCCACAAACCGTGTTTTGTCTCTGTTTTGCATGACGGCTACTTCGCCTTTTAGCCATGAGTTGTAACCTTTACTCACCCGTATCTGCATATATTCGGTCAGAGGTCGGATGCGATAGAAAAATACATCAAGCAAATGGTCTTTGTCAACACCACACAGCTCGGCAAAGAGATTAATAGAGATGCCTCTATTTTGGTCTTTGACTAAGCGTTTAATCACGCGCAACAATTCACGCTTGGGTATGGTTACTGGCAACATACTCTATGGTGTATCCAATGGATTGCAAGAAGGATAGAAAGTCTGGCTCTCTATGTGAGGTGACGCATATAGGGTTTACCAGTATGTGCGTATCTGAAACAAGTTTGCGAGAAGTTGAATGACTACCAAGGAGTTGGTGGAAGTCAAAGTCATCATGGAATGTGGGAATGACGTTCTCTAGGGAGAAGTCTCGGATAGTTTTCTCAGAGGCGTACTTCATACCTAGTTCAGCAAAGGTGTGTCGTTTCAGGCAAGACAGTTGTACGTCTTCATTCCAGAGATGAATGTCTTGTGCATGGTTGTGGACAATGCCGTAGCGGTTTGGCGCTTCAAGAAAACGCTTGCTTCTTAGGCTAAAGCCCCCGTTTTGGACAAGAGTTCGTGGAAATTTGTCGTGCCAAGTGCCTTGTAGCAACAATTCGTTTCCCACCATAGCGGCATGGCAAGCACCGCCAATGTAGTCATATTCGTAATACTCAGGCTTGAAGTTAGCCCCGTTTAGCACCCAACTATCGTCTTGGACAATCAGGCAGTAGTCTGTATCAATGAACGCATACAGGCTGTGCATGATAAAGACTGAGTACATCATGTAGTCGAGAAAACCTATTCTGTGCCAAATAATGTCATCAGGTAAATTCTCAGGCTTCTGAATAGACAAGAGCATCCCGTATGAGCCGGGCAGCTCTCGTACAGACTTCTGTATAGAGGGGATAGCGTTTGCCCCATCGTTGTGACCGTAAACAGAAACTATTGTGAGATTGTTATGGTCCATAGACACCAATTCTTTTCAAGTAGTCAGATACATTGCGACCAACAGCCACCTCTTCAGGGGTCTTGTCTTCAATGGCGCGAGAGACAACACGGCTAATTCTCATAGCGGTCAAGCGAGGCTGTAGTTGTTCAGCATAGGCAGCAGCCGCCAGAGCAGAGGCTATAACTCTATCGTCCTTGTTTCGCCCTGAAGCGGATATGCCACCGCCCTCACGGGTAATGGTCTTCATCTCTTCTAGGGTTTCCATGTCGTATACCGCCATCATTCCGCGCTCAAAGTAATCCTTCATGTAGGTCATCATGCGTTCTTTAGTCTGGGTTGTTGTTAGCCAGCCAATAGAGTTAGAGATTCCCCCCATCGTGTCATTTCTGCGCCAGATGTAGTTTGACATTGAGCCGTAGACATCCATAAGGTGTCTGCCCATTTCTCCAGCCATAGCAGCCGCTTGTCGTTTTAAGTTCTTGAGTTCGTTAATAACCGCTTGTCCCGGTCCATTGACTTCCAAGTTAAGGGTTGAGTTCTTGTATGCGCCAGCAAGGTGGGCAATCACCCAAGCAAACTGGTAGGTGTTAAGTTCAGAGGTGGCAAAGGCAGCGACTTGCTCCATACCGTCCGAGTAGCAACGGTAGACCTGAATACAGAAGCGGTCAGCCCAGTCGCTTGACCCATAAGCAGGGTCAGCACCAATGACGTAATAGGCGGTGTCTACAGGCTCTTCCCATATCTTCAAGGTAGCCAAGCGCTCAGTAGACTTGACTACTTGGGTGTCTTGAAAGTTAGCGCCAAAGACATAGCGGTAGTTGTCAAAGGATAGCTTCTTAGAAATTTTGGCTGCATCAGTACAACGGGCTATTGAGAAGAAGCTAGTGCCGGTCATCACAAAGGCATAGTCCTCAGTTGGTGGAAACTCTTGGTACATCAAGCTCTCATCTTTGATACCTTCGAGCATCTTCCAGCGCCACCAAGCCATCTGTCTTGAGTTGACCTCAAAGTTGTACAGCTTCTTAATGTCCTTAGTCCACTCTTTCTCTTCGGTGGTAAGTTTGCCGTCCCAATAGACTTTGTAGATGTCTGAGTCTGGGTCAGCAGAGTAGAACTCATTGCGCCACCAGCCACAAAAGATAGCCTTCTGAGTACGCGCTCGTTTAGCAGTAACGTACATCTCATGGAACATATTGAAGCCACGGGCTGTAGATTCAAATATGTAGAGTCTCTCAGGGTTAGTCTCAGCAAGAGAGGCTAAGAGGGAAGCCAGACCTTCCTCATCACCCCAAGAAGATGTTTCTGTGCCGTGAAGAAATGTGATGCCTTTTCCGCGTCCGAGAGAACCCTTGGCTCTAAGTCCCGCAACTTGGTAGAAGATACGACTTCTGTTTTTGAGAGACAAAGAGTTTCTGTTGTGGGCAAGCATGGGGATTTTGTACTCTTTTGGGAGTCCATCCATGTATGCACCGAGTGTTCCTCTGAACATATCTCGGTTTTCTTCGGTATCTGTAACAAGTGTTCCCCCAAGCCCTGCGTTAGTGAAATGCCAATAAAGGTCTAACGCAAGGGATATGGTGGTAATACCTAGTTGCCGACCTTTCAAAATAACAAAGAAGTGAATACCGTTAGCCAAGCCAGAGTTAATCTCTTCCATGACATAGGTCTGTGAACCAAGGAGTTGGTCCATGTTCCTAAGACCTTGCTCCTTAGTTTCAATTTTAAGGTTGTCACAGAACTTATAGAACTGCTGTAAATTAAATTTCATCTAAGTTCCAATGAATGATGTCCCCGGCAGTCTTTTTGTTTCTAGCCACATTCAGTAGCTCCTGAACAGTTATGGGCGAATACTGCAATTTCCATCTGTCAACCAAAGCAATCTTCTGTTTTTTGGTTTTACAAAGAAGCGCAGCTCTGACTTCTCCCTGAAGCCAAACCCTACTCGCCCTTAACTGCTCCCTAGTGGATAGGTTCGTATTGCTCAAGCTGGCTACGCACCCTCTCTAACTCCTCTTGTGCCATTTGCATAAGACGAGCAGATTCAGTATGCACACGCATCAGCTCTTGGAACAACTCCACAGCGTTCATCCGAGATACACGGGTCATGTAAGCCTTCTTCATATCTTCAGCAGCCATAGGCATCATGGCGTTATGACCGTTTACTAAGCCGTTCTCCATACCCTTACTCCTTCCTTCTCGCATCTAGCGATAAATTTACGTTCCAGCTTCTTCCCAGTCCGGTAGTTGTTGTTACAAACCACTTGCAACTTCCCACCGTCAACAAAGAAACTGTCCCCTACCTCCATCACCTTGTACGGATACCGCCGCTTATCAGGTGGCACAGGCACATCTTTACTTACTTCCATGCTAATCATTTGCATCCCCCTATCCATGTTGGGCAGTATAGACAAAAAAAAGCCCCACCACAAGGGCAGGGCATAAGTTCCATCAAAGGAATGACAACTGACTGACACGGCTGGAGACTAAGCGGGTACGGACTTCTAGAATACCGCCCACTTAATGATTGCAATTCAGACTCAATCTCCATGCGTGTGAACCAAGCATACCAGAAAACACATATTTTTTTTGGTGGAGGAAGCGAATGGGGCACACACTTTTACAAACCGAAACCCAATCGATTACCGCGAGAATAAAGAGCGAGATAGTTAGAGCTTGGACAAACCCATTACCCAAAACCATATCTAGAAATAGCGCCGTGTGACCATATAGCTTGGCTTGTAGCGCCGCAATAAACCCCTTTTAGGGTAGCGCATGGGCGGGACATATAGCTGTCATTACCGCCATTGTGAGGGTTTACAGTATGTAGACACTTAATTATAGTAATACCATTTATTACATAGTATGTAGTTACTATATAATATATATAGTATGTAGATACCATACTATGTAGATACCATATTATGTAGACATTTATAGTTAACTACATAACATAATTACTTTTATAACATAGTATCTACATACATATATATTATTGTGGATAACGTGTTGATAAAAAAATAGTCACCTATATAAATCAATGACTTAGGTAGGGTTGGCACGATTCTATTATGCTATATATATGAGAGCATAGATAATCTATGTAATCATTCCTAATCATACAAAGGGGTTTATATGACACTAAAAGAAAAGAAGCTATTAGCGCTTGTATACATGGATGTTTACAAAGCCGTTAAGGGTAGGCGCATCAAAGTAGTTGCGCGTGACGGCTGGTTTGGCGTTAGCTATCCGGATAGTGACGAAAAAGTAGAGTATGCAGTTTACGTCCAAGAGCTAATGATTAAGCTCAATTTGTTGACCTCTCAGCTACACCAAGGGGTAGATACCGCCGTTGTGTAAAAAGCAGCTTGTAGGGCGCTTACAAGCGCTCTATGAGGTACTTTGTACCGTTCCTAACAATCAAAGGGGTTTTTATGTTTTATTCAACGGGTTATCTTTGTGCATTAGCTCTAATGCTTGTCGCTGTAGCGGCTTTGTTTAATGGCGCTATTAGTATTTATGAATTTATAGCTTGCATTTTATTTGGTACAGCCGCCGGTGTTTACTTTGTTTACCGTGAAATGAAGGGAGAATAATTTATGTCTACCGTATATCAGGAAGTAACCGATAGCATCATTAAACAACTAGAAAACGGCGCTACGCCATGGATAAAACCTTGGACTACCGATAGTACCGCCGATAAGAATTTCCTCTCTCAAGCGCCATATAAGGGCATTAATCGGCTTATGTTAGGGCTATCTAGCATGGTGCATGGTTTTGGTTGTCCAGTATGGGCTAGCTTTAAACAATGGCAAACCGTAGGCGCTACCGTTAGAAAAGGTGAGCATGGCACTAAAATTGTCTTTTACTCTCCCGTTAAAAAAGAGAATAAAGCTACCGGTGACGTTGAAAACTATAACCTACTAAAAACCTACTATGTATTTAATGCTAGTCAGGTAGACGGTGTAACTATCCAAGCGCCTAGCGTACCGGATAAACCTTTTAACGCCGTAGAGCAAGCAGAAGAGCGTATTAGGTTAACCGGCGCGGTAATCACTCACGGCGGCGATAGTGCGTTTTATGCCCCTAGCGTTGATAAAATCAACTTACCGCATAAAAGCAGCTTTTTAAATGAATCTAACTACTACGCTACCGTATTCCATGAGCTAACACATTGGACGGGCGCGGAGATAAGGTGTAACCGTAACCTAAAAGGGCGCTATGGCAACCCTTTATATGCGTTTGAGGAACTAGTTGCGGAAATGGGCGCGGCGTTTTTATGTCAGGACTACCGCATAGCCGGAGAGCTACGCCATGCCGGATATATACAGTCATGGTTAAAAGTCTTAAAAGAAGATAGCCGCGCCATTTTTAAAGCGGCGGCGCTTGCACAAAAGGCGGTAGACCATATAAACGGTTTAAACGCCGTAAACGCCGATACCGTAGAGCTACCTATCGCCGCGTAAAACGTAGCGTGTAGGGCGCTTTAAACGTGTCCTATGCGGTACTTTGTACCAATTCCTAAACTATCACAAAGGGGTAAGCCATGATTAAACACTTTAACGTAACCGTATACAAACACAATCTTGAATTGATTGTCGATTTAGAGCGAGAACATTGGTACGTTTTATTTCCTAAATACAGTCAGTATGCAAGCGGCGCTATCGGTCACGGTAGCTTTGAGCGTAACCATAATTTTTTAGTCATTGGTACGCGAGAGTATGAGCTAGTAATTGATTGTGATGATGACCGCACCAAATGGGATAGCTGGTCAATATTTGACGTTAAAAAGCAAGATTACCTAGAAGTTAGCGGAAAACTCTAAGGGGTATGCCATGCGAGAGTTACAAGCTCGTTATGAGCTATTCCTACACGCGCGCCTATACGCAAGCGCTCAAGTCATTTATCTACAAATTGAAAGGGTTAAACAATGCACAAAATAGACCACGCCGCCATTCTATTCGCCTACCTCTCGCGCCTTACAAGCGCCGATATAAAGAACATATCAGAGCGTGAAACCCTTTGGGCTAACGCCGCGCTAAACGGTAACGCAAAGGCGCAAATAGACTGTCGCGCCGGTATGTATGCCGCCGTAGCTAACGCCGTGAATAACCTAATAAAGCATGACGTTGAACTGATTGAACACCATATAAAGCGTAGCACCTAGCGCCTAGCGTGTAGCGCCTACCAAATGGGCGCTATGCGGTACGCACTTGCCTACCATTTCCTAACCCTTGGAGAATATATGTCCACAATCACAATCACTCTAAAAACCAATGATGCGTTTTACCGTTTAGGTCCTGACGGTTTTTGCCATGAGCTACCCGATATATTGGAATCATTAGCCCAATATATAAAAGATGAAAACGCTTTCCCTGACGCAATCAACGACTCTAACGGTTGCACCGTTGGCAGCATTATTGAAACCGCATAGGATAAAACACCATGCAAAGCCGATACATTTTTGACAAGGTTAATCAAGATATAACCGCCGCTATCGCCCGACAAGTAGACCGCGATTCCCCTATACGCGCATACACGCCGACTAATGATGACTTGGTTTGCGCCATAATCTTTGTAGTGTCAGTAGCCCTGTTAATCTTTTTTATAAGGTAAACCATGCTGAAGCCATTACTAATCCCGATTCCCCCCACGCGCACCCCTACGCGCCCTACGCGCTTACTCGCGCAAGGGTTTGACTATGTACCCGCCTCACGCACCGACATCACCCAAACATGGCGGCGCTTTGGCTGGACTCCAACGGTGAAACCCAATGACCCTAGCTGATGCCCATAAGCTGCTAGACCGTGTACGCGAGGGGCATAACGCCCCCGTGTACCTTATAACCCTTGCATTGATTATGACTGGAGACATACGCCATGCGTGACCAAACCGATTGTCATTACCCCCATACGCGCCTATGTCTACAAGACTGTGAAGATGGTTGCCGCGCCCGTAAGACTGTATGGCGTAAGCGCACCATACGCGAGCTGCAAGACCAAGAGCTAGAGGACGAAGCGTTTAGGAAGATTCCCCAATTTACTTATGAATGTAAGCACCTTGGGGTTTGTATGGATAGACCTAGCCATTGCCTAGATTGCCCGTCAAATAATGCCTGAGATACTCTTCGTTGCGTTTATTGCGTTTATGATTTTCTTGGTACTTGTTGACAAATAAAAATTAAGTCTGATATGATTCGCACCGTTGCCGTCGTAAGCAATATCTTGAAGCCATTTAAGCCAGCATCCCTCCCCATTTCTATGGGGTTACGACAGGGGTTCTGGGTTAAGTGGCTTTTTTATTGTTTACGCGCAGCCGTACCCCTCACGATAGCAAAGCACCTACATGGGTGGCGAGGAAGAGAACATAGGGCAGCGCATCACCCCGTTGACAACCCTAGAGAACTGTGTGCGAGGTATCTCAGAAGATATGGGGACATGGTGAGACAAGACCCATATCGAATGAATCGCATCCCTATGGGGAAGCTAGTGCATACGCATGGGCTTGGGGGAGATGCTTCTCACCCTTGGGGAAACTATGTCTAAACATAATGTAACTATCGATAAGGAGAAACCGATTAATAAATACAATGACTAATCATCATAAGCGTGATACATTACTTACTCATTCCTAACTATCCGAAAGGGGAAACATGAAACCACTCATTTGTGCTGATTGCAAGTGGCACATTCCATCTAAACAAAGCTCAACCGTAGCTAACTACGACCGTTGCAAAGCCTCAGAGGTTATCAACCTCGTTACTGGGGAAGCTAAACATACCTACTGTGAATCCATGCGCGTTGCCAATGGTGACTGTGGCATGGATGCTAAGTTGTTTGAGTTAAACCAAGCTGAAGAGGAAACACCAAATGGCAACTAAGCTACAAAGTAATCTAGTCACCAAGCTACAAGAGATTAGACAACTCAAAGACACCATCCAAGACTTGAATGAGCAGCTTCAAGAAGTCAAAGACGAATCCAATAACCTAGAGCTAGCCTTAAAGAAGTGCATCTACTCTAAGGCAGAGCTGAATGACCAAATAGAGCAGCTCAAGGATGACCTGAACAAGTATTCAGAGCTGTATTACTCAACCAAGATTGTGGCTCAAGCACTCGGTTTAGCAGTTTATTACTTAACAAAGGAAAAACAACATGGCTAATGATAGAAACGACTTTGCGCCAGAGATACGCAATAGCGCTTGGTGGTCAGGCGATAGCCGAAAGGCAGCCAATGGTCATGGCAATGATGCAGTCTTAGAAAAACTAGGGGTCAAGGAAAGAGAAGACATTAGCCACATTGAAGCAGTCCAAATGGGTCATGTTATGCAGCCCATCATTGGCAGACTTGCTCAAGACAAACTAGGCATGGAATTGAAGGAAGCTGACTATGCGCTCACTCACCCGAAAGAGACTTGGATGCGTTCCCATTTCGACTTCATCTCGGCTGACGGGCAAACGCTTGTGGAAGTCAAAAACTACAACGCTGCTGTACGCAACAAGTTCGATAGTGAAGCCCAAATCATCCCTACGGCTGATATGGCGCAACTCATCCATGAAGCGGCTTGCCACAATATCAACGACATTGTGCTGGCTGTTTTATTTGGGGGACAAAACTTTGAAGTGTTTAAGTTCACCATTGAAGAAGCACAGAAAGAGCAGCTCATCAAGGATATGGCGAAGTTCTGGGGACACGTTGCGTCTAAGCAGTTGCCTGAACCTGAGACAACCGAGCAAGCAAAGCTAATCTATTCTGTATCCGCACCTACATCCATCACCGCGCCACAGTCCCTAGAGCAGATGGTGCAAGCCTTGCAATACACCAAGACTGAACTCAAGAAGTGGGAGAAGGAAGAAGAGAAACTTCAGGTGGAAATACAGAAATTTATGGGGGTCAATAGCGAATTGGTAACCCTAGACGGGCGAGTTCTGGTCACTTGGAAATCATCTAAGGGCAGCATGAAGTTTGACTCTAAGTTGTTTGAGCAGTCTATGCCAGACATTCACAAGTCTTATGTTCGGGAGTTTGCCGGTAGCCGTAGATTCTTAGTGAAAGGGTAATCATGTTGCTATTCAAAACAAAACGATTAGAGCGCCTAGAGCAAGAAGTTGTCATGCTTGAAGACTTGTTTGCTCAAGCGCTACAACGCATAGACAAGCTAGAACAGGCTCGGTGGGGTCTGAGGGTTGACGGCACACCAAAATCAAAGCCCGGAAGGAAAGCTAAAGATGAACGCATTTCCTAGTGGACACGACCCTAAGACGGGTACTGCTGACAAAGGCATGAAGCTCAGAGATTACTTTGCGACTCAGGCTTTGCAAGGGATGCTTGCAGAACCATCACTCAAAGCAACGCCTGAAGAGTTTGCTCAGAGGGCTTACATGATTGCAGATGCAATGCTGCAAGCAAGAGACTTATAAACACTATTCCTAACTCGGAGAAAAACACATGAGTAATATCATCCCTGTATCAGACATGACAGTCATGGCTGACAGTATCGTAAAAAGCGGCTTCTACGGTTTTAAAACCAAAGAGCAAGTCATGGCTGTAATGCTTGTAGCCCAAGCAGAAAACAAGCACCCTGCCTCTGTCGTGCAAGAGTACGACATCATTCAAGGCAAGCCAGCCCTGAAGTCTCAAGCTATCCTAGCCCGTTTCCAACTCTCTGGTGGCTCTGTCCAATGGGATGTAGTCACGCCCAAGGCAGTCAAGGGAACATTCAAGCACCCACAAGGCGGTACTCTTACCGTTGAATGGACTATTGAAATGGCAAAGCAAGCCGGTATCTACCGTGACGGTAGTGGCTGGTCTAAGTACCCTGAAGATATGCTTAGAGCTAGGGTTATATCTAGAGCCGTGCGCTCTATCTATCCAGCTTGTATCTTGGGACACTACGCTACAGAAGAGGTTATGGACTTTGATAGTCCTATGCCAAAGCACATGGGCGTTGTAGAAGACGTTAAACAGCCCTTAGAGGTCATAGAAGCCTCTACTGGTGACTACCCCATCATTAAGCCTGACGGTGAGATATACGCCCTTTACGGCAATCCAGAGGAATGGATAGAAGCCTATGCTGGTTTGGCAGCTAGAGTCATGCAGTCTAAAACAATAACTGATGAACAGCGCACCGAGAAGATTGCTGCCCTAGCACAGGCTAATCACGATATAACTGAGAAGTTCTCTAGCTTTGAGAGAATCAAGATTAGAGGTGAGTTAGCCAAGGTGGGAGTAAACCTAAACCCAAAGTCACCAGCGTCCCAGTTCGTAGCCGACATGGAACACAACGACAAAATATTCTGAACCATTTGCAGAACATAGGCTCACTAACTCCAATGGACGCATTACAAAACTATGGCTCATTCAGGCTTGCAGCCCATATCGAATATCTTAGGAAGCAAGGACACCCAATCCTTACAACTATGGTTAAAGAAAATGGGCGCGAGTATGCCCGATATATCTACCGTTGAAAGGAAAATCATGGAAAACCAAAAGAAACCCCCGTTTGTTCCGCAAGAGATGAAAGGACGAATGACAAAGAACACCTACAAAAAACAGGGTTCTTCTGAGCCAGACTGGAAAGGCACATTCATGTACGAAGGTCAAATCATTACCTTTGGTGCATGGGAGAACGATGCTGGCTTTGGCATCTACTACAACATCAAGCTCAACGACCCTAACTGGAACAAACAACAGCAGCAGTACCCTAAAGAGGTAACTGACAAACCGGCTAAGTCTTATCCAAAAGATAGTGACGTGCCATTTTGACGGCTAGCTTCTCTCTCCCATTTCCCCCAAGCGTTAACACCTATTACCGCAACTTTCGCGGTCACATGGTGATGAGCGCCAAGGGAAGGGAGTTTAGAGAAGCTGTCCAAGTCTTTGTAATTGAAAACAACATTCCTAAGTTTGGGGACAAAAAATTGAAACTAACACTAATTCTGCGTCCTAGAGACAAAAGAAAAATAGACATCGACAACCGTATCAAAGCGGTACTTGATGCACTAGAACACGCTGGAGTGTTTGACAACGACTTCCAAGTTGACCACATTGAGATGATTCGAGGAGAGCAAATCAAAGGTGGGCTGCTTCATGTAGTCATAGAAGAGATGACCCCCCGACATCCCGAAGTCGAGTCCCACGAGGACAGTTAGGAACGTGACGGGGCAGCGTTTCGGGTAGCCCCACTTATTAAACCAACAGGACAAACATGGAAACAATCGACATCCCATCAATCGGCACAGTAGAAATACCGCCAGAGAAAAACCACATCTTTGTAGCGACACCAATGTACGGTGGTCAATGCTTTGGCTTTTTTACCCAAGGCTGCCTACAGCTTCAAAAGCTAGCGTTCAACAACAACATAGACGTAACCTTTTCTTTTCTTTTTAATGAGTCTCTCATTCAGCGAGGACGCAATCTCTTGGCTCATGCCTTTCTAAAGACCAAATGCACTCACATGATGTTTATTGATTCAGACATTAAATTCATTCCAGAACACATCTTGCCAATGATTTCTGCTGACAAGGACATCATCTGCGGAATCTATCCCAAGAAGGAAATCAATTGGAAAACAGTACGCACCGCTATGGACGCTGGTGTACCTGATGACCAGCTAAAACACCATACAGGCAACTTTGTTGTGAACCTTGTGAATTACGAGGAAACAGTCACAGTTCCAATTGGTGAGCCTCTAGAGATATGGAATGGCGGCACAGGCTTTATGCTCATCAAGCGCGAGGTCTATGAAGGTCTAGTAGGGAAACTACCTACATACCTCAACAATGTTATGGACATCCAGAATCCTCAGAACGGGGAAAAAGTCAATGAGTTCTTTGCTACTTGCATAGAAGAGCAATCAGGACTCTTACTCTCTGAGGACTATTACTTCTGTAAGAGGGCTAGAGAGCATGGCTTTAAAGTTTGGGCAGCGCCTTGGGTAGACCTAGCCCATGTAGGCACATACGCCTTTGAAGGTCAGCTTCTCAAGACACCGTAAAAATATAAGTCATGGGCAATTTCGTTAACACCAAACTGGTACTCAACGAACTTGCTCATGTCGCAGTTGTCCTTAAAGTCTTGCTCTGTAAGGTTGCGGTAGTAGTCTCCGCAGAACGGTGCATCTTGTGGGTTTGTCTTGCGTGTGCCGTGTTCGGCTCTGCCAGTAGTAGCGCAGGAGAAGAAGACCAACCCGCACCCCATCCTCGCCATATTGTTGAATGTCTTAACCCACTCAGGGTTATGCTCAAAGCACTCACAACTAGCCACTACATCAAAGCTGTTATCAGGGAAGACCAGTTCTTCACCTTTTGCTACCAAATCAACCCCCGCACCTATGCCAAGGTCAACGCCAAGGTAAGCACAGTTCTTAAAGAATTGCCGTATTGAGCCGTTTAAGTCAAGGCTGCCGACTTCTAGGACTCGTCTGTTAGCAAAGTATTGTGGAAGTTTCTCTCTAACAAAGGAGACAAACTCTAACTGTGCAGGATGACTCAACGACAACCCCAACGCTTACGCGCTGCTTTGCCTCGTTCTCCAGTCCACGACTTACTTCTAGCGCAGAAAGACTTTTGGCGAGGTCCTGACTTAGTTGGGGCTTTGAGTTTGCTGCCAGTAGCTCGGTTGTATTTAGCCCGACCTTTAGCAGTCAAGCCACCACCCGCTTTGACAGATAACTTCTCGCCTCTACCGACAGAGAGATTAGTCTTCTTTGGCATTAGCGTTTGGACTTTCTTTTAGCAGTCTTTGCAGAACGCACAAATGCTTCAACAGTAGGGTAGCCCTTTTGACCGGGCTTCTTAGCGGGAAGACCCGCCTCCCTACGCTTGTTGATGTTGTAGTACAGACCTTTTTTAGCTGGCATGGTATTGCTCCTCTGTTAATATCCCCGTCTTGTATTTTCCTTCAGGCTTGTAGATTGTCAATCCTTGCTGGCGCATCTCAGGCGCAAAGGATATGTGCATCCACCGACCGTATTCGTGAATCATTTGGTCAAACTTGATACCAGCCCCTATAACAAGCTGACATAGCGCGTAAGGAGTGTGAGCAGTAGAAGAGCAGTCAATAGCCCAACCATCCATGTGGCTGGATACCTTAGAACCGCCAACAGCCACGTTGACATCAGGCAAGCGTAGCCAAGAATTAACACGAAGAGCGCCTGTGACATTGCGTACAGCCTCCAGTTGTTGTGCAGCCGACTTCATGTTCTCTAACTGTCTATCGTCTGGCTGATTGCTAATGTGCATCCGAATAGCTGTCTCGCTATACGTTGCCTCGTCAAGACTGAAGTGTTCGCTTAGATTCATTTTTAGCCTTCATATCCATGATTTTCTCTAGCGTTCTACCACCAAAATAAAAAGACATTATTAACATTCCCCATTGACCTAGCAGCTCTACATAGTTGTTATTGACCTCAATATCCCATGCAGACATCATGGCAAAGGTTGTGTAGGTAATTAGGATAAACACTAGGGTCATGGGGCGAATGTTCTTGGACAGCCAAGAGTCGCTACCCATGTCTGCTTTGAGGCGTTC
>Ga0049081_10000204_pt1 | contig 23537 bp, 18 predicted proteins | sample GreLakmeER78MSRF_FD_66717 | JGI IMG/M metagenome (GOLD analysis project Ga0049081, IMG submission 66717) | Freshwater lentic microbial communities from great Laurentian Lakes, MI, USA - Great Lakes metaG ER78MSRF | ecosystem: Environmental > Aquatic > Freshwater > Lake | place: Great Lakes...
CATTGCCTGTTTCATAAAATGTAGTTCCTTCTGCAGCAGTGGGTGGTCTAACTAAACCTATTGATACTGCTTGATCGCCTCTAAATCTAACCCATCTAGAATCAGAACCTGCTTCTCTCGCAATAGAAGAATCTGCAGTTAAACCGCCACCATTGCCTATTGGATAATTTGAATAAGTCCAAATGTCGCCATTGTAAAATACTATTCTTCCTTGTGAGTTTCCTATTGTAGGTAATGATGCTACTACAGGAACACCATTTACAGTAACAGACACGTTACTTGCACCAGTATTTACTACAATATTTGCTGCAGATACTCCGCCAGTAAAACTAGTTAGTTGAGCTAGAACATAATCCTGCGTTGATACTTCTTTTCCAAACCATTGTATCGATCCTGTTTCGCTTAGTATAAGAGAATCTTGATTGTTTAGTGAAAATCCAATTTTACCCGAACCATACCGATACATACCGGTATCTTTATCATTTGCCCAGGAATACCCAGGATTTAATTTTGTATCGTCGCCGGGTGCAATATATTGTCCGTTGGTATATACGGAATTAAAGTTATCATTTATTTTACTAAATGCTTCTCGTAATATATCACCATCCCCGCTATTAGCAGCAGTTCCAATATTTACGTTCGATAGATTTTTAGATGTTGGCATTTTCTTAACTTATTTTAAGATGAGTTTTAATATTTTCTAGTTCGGTTCTCAACATATTTATTTCCTCTTGCATTGAAGCAATTTGTTTGATTTGCTTTTTCTTTTGTTTATATTCTCGCAAAACGTTCAAATCAGTATTTAGTATTGCCGAAGATATAGGATCCTTCACGAATCCGGGTTCATTTTCTATTGGAATATATCCGGGATTCATTATATTAATGAAATTGCAGATAGTGAATTTAATTTAGCTTGATACACAGGATTGTTAGAATAGAATACAACCTTTATTTGGTACACACCAAATTCTTCATATTTTGCTACAATACTTCCGGTAGTTACAGTGTAACCTAAATCTGGTTCCATTATTCTATAAGTTTCTGTACTAAATATTTCTTCAGTTCCCGAAAATGTTTTTACGTCTGGAGAAACTAATGGCATTTTAATCCAATATTTATCATAGATACCATTAGCTACTGAGCCGTCTGTTCTTGCAACTACTCGACAAAATACTTCTACGTCTGTTCCAATCTGGCGACTTATATCTATTTTAACTTCTAACCCGGTCGAATCAAACCCTTCTGCTAAAGATACAGGTTTGCTAATATATCTAGCAGCAGCCATGCCTCCTGTTGGTTTTAATTCGCTTGCAGAAACTTCTTCACTATACTCTTCAATAAAAGTTTTGAATACTTGCGCATGTAATAATTGCTTATCCAACATAGGAGATATATCTTTAGATTTTGATGTAATTTCAATTTGTAAAGTTACATCGCCATCTTTAGTAATTTCTTGACGCCCAGTTAAATCTGCATTAACCCCCGGTTGTATTTCTTGATATTCCGAAGCTTCTCTAGACCCAGCAGTAGTTGTTTTTATTCTATATTTAACTGATGCAGTATCTGCAAATTCCACTGCCGTAGATAATAATCTAAGTCTGTTATATTCTATCGCTGTATCTTTTACTGATACTGCTTTTGCTTCAATTACAACCGTTCCTGTTTCAAAAACTGCTTTTCTAAGAATAAAAGTTAAATCTTCATTATCTGTTCCTACCCAAGCACCAGTATTTTGAGCTTTAAATACCCTACCGGCAAAAGGAGTTTTTACTGTTTTTCCGTTTCCATTCGTTGCACTTAATAAACTATATCTTGCAGATTTAGTCATTACACAAAATGCCCATTCTGCTGGTCTTAAATAAATTGGATGCTGAAATGTAAAATTTGTAGCGGGAGCTTTGCCGGAAACTGTATCATATGTACCTATATCTGCAGATTCCAATATAGCAAAACTTCCTGATATTACTTCAGTTGTTGAAGGAGTACCATTTATAACTTGTCTCAATTCAACTGCCAAAGGATAAACCGGATCTTTTTCATAAACAAAAAGAGTAACCCCGGTACAATAAATACCTAACGGATATTTTACTGCATCTACAAAAAATGTTTGAGCCAAAGGATCTAATCTTAATTGTGTAGTATTTACTTCTAAGGTATTACCTAGAGGACTTGTTTTTATTTTTTCAGTTGATCTTAAAGCTACTGTTCCTGCAATTTCAGTATTTACAATGTTCAATCCGTGATTATAAAACGTTGCTTCAGATATATATTTAGAGTTTTCAACTCCTGTCGCACTATCTGAAAAAGTTAATAAAATTTCACCAACTAAGAATTTATATATTCCATCTGTACTAGGAATATATAACCATCCTAATGCATTTCCTAATTGATTCGTTACAATCGGATCTCCTACATTTGCACCAACAATTGCTGGGGCACAGAATGGAGTAATATCTACTCCATTACAATAGATATAAATCCTTGTATTTGGTGGCATCTGATTGACGCCAAATCGCATCATCTCAGTACCAGCATACAATGAATCTAGTTTAGTTTTTTCTGCAGCTGTTGCATTGGTTGCCATTTGTTAAATTCCTAGTAATGAATAATTAATCATTTTATATCCGTTGCTATGTACAGTAACAGCTGCAGGATATACCTTTTCAACTTCGTGTGCCATTAGACCGTGGAATATTCCATGTCCTGCATACGGTAAATCTTTAAATTCTTTTTTATATTCAAATCTGTATAAGTTAATGCCTGTTTTTAATTTGCGCACAAACACAATATTTTCTTTTGTTCTAATATCTGAGAATATTTTCTTAAGTGCGTTTCCTACACTTTTAGTTACATTTTTAACTACATTAACAGCAGCTTTAGCAACATCTTTAATTACTTTAGTTACACCTGGGGCAATAGCATCAACTACGTAGTATATCGCAATTGCTGCGGCCACGTATGGTATTGAAGCTGCCAAGGTAGTGACAGAACTCGCACCTATCCATCCTGCTACAGCATTTGCTCCAGCTACAATTAATCCTCCAGTTGCGCTTATTACGTATCCTACCCCAGCAGCAATATAACTACCGGCGGCAACAAGTCCTGCCCACACTGTAGATGCTGCTGCGGCAACAGACGCTATAATGGATCCAGTTGTAGATAATCCAACAAATGCAGCTGTTGCTGCAAAATAATTATATATTGCTAATCCCGCAACTGCTAATCCCGCAGCTATAAGACCGAATTGCCATAAGTTTAAAGAATAACTATTTCTTTTACTAATGGTTGCGTGTCCTCTCCGGTCATCAATACCGCCAGGATTTGGATTTATAGATCCATTTGCTTCAGTTTGACTTATGAATACTTCTTCAGTATATTTTGCTGTTATTAAATCTGAATAAAAGCTATAATTGGACGCAGAGGTTAGTGTCAATTCTATTTGTCGTGCTTCAAATAAAGCATAACATTGACCTTCAGATGTAGAAATTGCAATATTATAATTAGGATTTTCTAAATCTGCTTTACTAAAATCTGAAAAATTTTCTACAAGTATTCCAGATTTTAATAATGTATCACCATTGTCATTAACAATTTGTGATTTGAGATTTGCAATTTCTATTGATTGAATTCTAATTGCTTTATCCAATGCAATTGTCGTTTTTTCAAGACGACCAATATCCTGCATTGTAAATCGTTTATTATCTTCAGGAATAATAACGACTTCAAATGCAGATGTAGCATAAGGAGGAACTGTTAAAGTTGCAATTGCTAATCTAGATTTATCATCAACTTCTATTTTTGAATCTGGATTGTTTGCTTCTACACCGCTGTCTATATACAATCTATTGTAAGGAGAATCAAAATTTACTGCATCTTTTGATATAAACAATCTATCAATTCTACCCAAGTAATAAGTAACATCTGCTTCTGTGTTTATATATGATGTTGGAAATATAGCAGTATCAAAATTTAAATAGTTACTTCCATTAATTCGTTTAGGTCTAAAATCTAAACAATCTCGTAAATTATATTCTCTAGAATCTACAACAGATTTATACGTTGGAATTTTAGCATAGTAACTTTCTGGATATGAATCTACAGTACAAGGACCATCTCCACTATGAGTAAAATAATCATATACAACCAAAACATTTCCAGGAATTCTAGCAGTTGCTCCTATATACTTAATATACGCATGATCATACCAACCATCTTTTTGTCCTTCATTCAGAATAAAGCTACTATTGATTGTGGAATTTACCATTGACCAAGCATTAGAATTTACTACAGTAACATTTGATGATGGAATTATTGCAGAATATAAACCGCCATTCTTTACCACTATGTTATTATAGGTGTAAGATGCATTTGCTTGCCATTGCCCGAAAAATGTGCTAGCATTTGCTAATTTGTATACACCATACATAGTAGCCACGTCTGATATTTTCAAACTATAATCAATTTCCGGTGTAACTACATTTATAAATTGTGATGCATCTGTTACAAGAGTTTTTGTTCTAGGGGTTAGATTATCAGCTTGAATTAAAAATTCTATATCTGCCAATCCCGAAAATGATGCATCTCCTATATTGATAGTTGCAATAGTAGAATCTGCAGAAATTGTAACTGTTCCTTGTTCAAAATTAAATATTCCATAGTTAACTGCAGCAGTTGCTCCAGATTTTACAGATATAATAAAATTTGTTCTTGCGGTACTAGAAACAACTGTTCCATCTCCTAACGCAAACGATTCTGGATATGATAGAGTTTTAGTATAAATTCCTGAAGTAAATATGGCATTTCTAATAACTCTAGAATATGTTGTTTGAATATTCTTTAAAGTTTTTAAATATTCCTTTTTTCCTACTGGGAAAATTACTGTATCTGAAGGGCGTGTATCTATAACAACTAAGTTATTTCTAGAATCTACACCTTGTGCTGAGATATTTGCATAAAAGAATGGAGAAGCATATGTTGCTGCGGTATAATGAGATGTGTCACTATTACTTACACCCACAATACTTTTAACTTGATTTACATTTAATAATCCATCTGAAAATGGACTTCCGTTAATAACTTGATAAAAAGATTTAGTGCTGGAAATCATTCTAGCATAATCGGATGTTGCGCTATTACTCAACAGACTTTCTGCAAATTTCTTTTTGGTTTTTGCAATGTCTCTTCCGTCATTTATTGTCCATTGGTTATACCAGTATGCAACTTCATCTACTCCTGGTTCTCTATATAGAGCAAAACAAGGCGTGCTGCTAACTCCATAATTGCCTAAAAGTGTATTTGCAGTAGGAGATGAATAAAATACAGTTGCAATATATTGTCCATCTGCAACAGATATTTTATACTTTGTACTCCAATCTGCCCAAGTTGCAGGAGCTTCTTTAACCAATGCAAAATTATGAAAAAATAACTTAACTTGTGTAACTGCATTTCCTAAAGAACTATCATATTCTATATTTTTAAATACCAATGTCCCAACTTTTGTATTTGCAGCATTTGCGGCAGTTGGATTTGCTACATTGTGCATTTCTAAATATATTTCACCTTGGGTCAACGTGTCAGATTTCGGTATAATCATACTACCGCCCTGTGTATTGACATCCGTTATTCTAAGATAGTTACCCTGAGTTGTAGTAATGTTATACCCGGTTTTTGTATCTGTAGTAATAGGTTTTGGAATTTTAATTTCGGTGATAGAAGTCGTTATAATTTGCTTACCACCTACGTAGGCTTTACCGCCTGATACATTAAATACAAGATTTGGATCTTCATCATATGTAGTAATAGGAGTAATCAAAAAATCTTTAACTACGTAGTTTCCAGATTCGTCATACGTTCTTTGTTCCAGTTCTTTTCGAATTTCTGTTGCACTGTCAATTTCTGTAACATATTCAATTTGACCTTTTCTAAAGGTTAATAATGGAATAATATTTTCTGTAGTGTCCGCTTTACTATCAGCAGTTAAATCAAATGTTGCCAAAGACAGGTCAATTTTTAATCTATCAGCACCTGGAGCAAAATAGTTAGAACTTCCTATTGCTGGATCTAACAGAGATGCATCATCTGCACTAGTTACAATTTGTTCTGTTACATATAATCCAATTGCCTTTGATGGGCTATTTGTATTTTTATCTGGTACTATTTTTTGTAAATTTGATCTTACTAAATATCCGTTTTTATAAAAATATGCAACATCCTGTGTAAGAATAATTGTGGGGCAAGTACATTGTTTAACGTATTGTATATTTTCATTACCTATAGATATTCCTGGTGCAACATCAACTTCAATTTCAATAGGGCTTACTATAGTTGTTACATATACTTCTTTTGTTAATGCAGGATGCACTAAACGATCACCAACTTCAATTAATGTAGTTGCGCTTGTCAATATTATAGTTTTAGAAAAATTACTTGTTGTTGAATTGGAATTTTTCGTTACATTTAAATCAACGACCGCATTAAGGGTCGTTCCAATATTATTTAAAGCATCTGATAAAGTATCATGAAAATAAAGAATATCTTTTTCTGGAAAAAATCCATTGTTTGATTCGTTAAATCTTTTTAAACTTATAACAATAGATGGTAGATCCCCTATACTAGGATCGTTCTTTTCAAAAACAAATTCCACCAACCCCACAACATCTGTATTTTTACTGGTAACATATTTGTCTTTAAACAAAGTAATATCTATAGTAGCGTTTGTACTATCTTTATTTAATATTCTCACTGTGCGTGCGTCAAGATTTACACTTGGTTTTGCGCCTGTTACTTTTTGTCCATCGGTATATAGATAATCACCAATTCTTTTAATTTGATTTTGAAAAATTGTTTGCGTTTGATTCAATTCTCTGGACTGAATTGCTACTCCAGGTTTAAACAAAACCTTATGAAAGTTTTTGTCTTCTGTATAATCATCAAAATATGGTGATACGCTTGTGTCGATTGCCATTCTTTTTCCTTAAAATTCTATTACAAGGTGTAAATTATCTGTTTGATTTGTTGATCTAATGACAGGGGTTCTGTGTTCAATATAATATAAATCACCTTTATTTGGCATAACTTCGGGTTCTAATGATGAAACAACTTTTGCAGTTGCCCCAGAAGTCTTGCCTATAATATATTCTTCAGTGTCAAAATTAATATAGTTGCTAGTTAGGTCAAACGATCTAACAAATTTAATATATCCGTTGCCTGCAGTAATATTAGCAGTGACAACATATGCGTTTGCAAAACTTGTGCGACCTTCAATAAATTCATTTTGTGCAAACGTCCCATTTACTGTTTGTAAATTTATTCCAGATAGTGAGCTTAATGTAGCAGCGTTTGCAATATTATTATATGCATCTATTGGATTTTTTATTATTCCTATTTTTCTATATGAAAAATTGCCAGGAAAATCGCCGAAGCCTTCGTTGTAATCCGTTTTAGAATTAAACATTAAACTATGCGATCCTAATTCAGATACAGGATCATATCCATGCCCATTGATAGGACTTACTATAATTTGAATATTTGCATATTTTCCTGAACCAGTACTATCATTGATAACGCCGGTAACATGTCTATAGTTTGTTCCAATATTTGTATAGTTGAAATCATAAATAACCCCTAAATCCAATTTTGGAGTTATCTCTGCATCTTGACCATCTCCGTTTATAATTACGCTTGAGAGTGTAGAATATCCTATACCGCCGTTTAAAATTTTAATTTGTTCAATTGAACCTTTATTTGAATTTGCTGCAACATCTTCATCTGTTAAAACGGGCATCCAATTATTTGTTAAAAATTTTAATTTGTTACCGATTGAAATATTGTATAGATATTTCCATCTGTACTTATCTGCTAATGTAATAATATTAAAATTTCTACCAGTAGGTTCAATCGTAGAAGACCTACCATTGTTATTACTTATACATTTATATACGTTTAATTCACTGTTTAGTACATAAAACGGTTTTTCAAATAACATATCATCTAAATTTGTATATTCATCGTATATTGTATCAGCAACCCAATTTATTCTTTTAACAACGTGTATTACATTTTCGGGCAATATTCTTTTCAAACTAACCATTTCATCCCACATTTCTGTGACATTGTCTTGATTATCTTTTGGTACAGGTATGTTAGAATCATCTTTCCAATTATTAGGTTTACCAAAAAACATATACAAAGAATTTCCGCTAGATAGCGTAATACTATCTAAGAAGTTTTTAGAATTGTTTATCTTTAATTGATTTGTTATTATATTGGACATCTATTTATTTATTGCGGATTGGTTTCTAAAAATACAATATCTGCAGTTAAATTTGCAGAACTTGTATTTAACGATGCTTTTATACTATCTATAGTAATTGGTGAATATGTAGAAATTTCAGAATCTTCTGTAGCTTTTACTTGAGCATAATTCATTTTATCGGGACTTGTCTCATTATTTATTTCACTAAAAATAACGAATCCTGCAGGATGTAATATATTTTTTACAGATAACATCCAATCTTCAATTGATTTTGATGATCGAACCACGTAAGAAAATGGTTGATAATATACTGCAGCATCGTCACCTGAAAAGGGTGTTTTCCCCTGTATAACCATTGTGTCTGATACTTGTCCTTGGGTATCTTCCCAATCACCGGCTCTATAAGTAGTTCCCCCTACAATAGCTGACAAGTTTGCTGTTTCTAAAAATGTCACTGTTGCATTTCCAGAAAAAGTAGAAAAACTTCTTAGATACGTATTACCTGAATCTAGTATTTCTACAATTCCGGATCCAGAGGTTAAATTTGCACTATCATATACGCTTAGATAAAAATACTCAGATGGTTCAAAAACATAATCATCATAGGTAACAAAAGTAATTGAAGTTGTATTTGTTACAGCATTTGCAGCAGGCGCAGTTACTGGAGGAAAACTACCTGTTAAGGATGTTAGTCCAACAAAATCATTTGCAGTTAAATCTGATGCAGGAAATAATTCATTAGGAACATCCCAGCTTGTCCAAGGAGTTATTCTATAATATAAGTTTGTTCCTGCATTTATATTTGTTGTAGAAACAGTAAAAGTTACATTGTCTCCTTCTATAACTTTTTGCTTGTTGGCAGTAACTAATAAATTTTTAGATGCAGTAGATGTTGCGTCTAATACTGTGGTTGTTCCGCTTAATTGTAGAGAGTAAGCACCGGTAGGATATATTAACATCACTATGTTTTCGATACCTTCAAGTATGTCATCTACTATAAGCGATAGTTTAATATTTGCTGTGGTGTCATATGTACTGTTTGCTGCAAATATTAAATTCCCCGATGTAGGAACATTAAACACATCTGCATTTTGAATTCCAGATAATACGTAGGGAACTACTGTACCTACAGGAACATTTACTGCGGAAACATTAAATGTTACAGTTTCTCCCTCATTTATAGTTTGTCTATCTGGTTTAATATAAAATTCAGCAACGTTTGCAGTAATGGTTTGTGATGTATCTGATATTGTAAATCCTACGCTTTCTGTTCTTCCAGAACCAGTTAACCGTAGAATAAAGCTTTCCGTTCCTTCAGTGTTTAAGTCGTTTGCAATATTTAAAGTTACTTTACTTTTATCATTTTGTATTAAAAAATTTCCAGACAAACTAGAAATTCCTATAAAATCTAAAACACTAACATTTGCTCCAGATATATTAAATGGAACTAACGTGCCATTAGGAAGACCTGTTCCATTTAAAGAAATTACAAGAGCTTCACCTTCGGATGCTGTAGTTCTGCTATAAGATAGTGTATATGCCATTTAAAATCCTGGGTATTTAAATCGTATTGATCTGATATCTGGAACAGTTACAACTTTTACTTTGTGTGATGTATTATCAACTGGGCTTAAAATGTTGCCAGTATATCTAATATTTAAAAGTGTACCTTTTTTAATAGTATGTTCTATTGGAAAAGTAATTGTAACTATTCCATTTTTTATAGTATAACCACCTTTAAGGCTTTCAGTTGGCGCACCGGGCACGATAACAATATTACTACTATAATTAATACCTGCATTTTTAACTTCGACGCTAACTATAGACCCTACTCTGGTTACACTTGATACCTCGGCTTTAGCAAACTTTCCATTGCCGTCTGTGTCAATAATATATTGTATTGGATGATTAACTTTATATCCTAATTTACCATCTACCACAGTTATTTTAGAAATTACAGAATATAATGTTGCAGATAATTGTGTTGTATCTATTGTGGTTCCTAATAATACAGATTTAGTTGCAGTAATAGTTTCTCCACCAATAAAAAAACCTTTGGTTTTCTTATTATCTAAAATTAATTCGTATACATCATTTCCATTTAAATCTATTTGTTGTACATTTGTTACAACCGCAGTTGATTTAGATGTGGTTCCTAATATCTCAGTATCTTTAAATTGAAAAAGAGTTTCGTTAGAATCCATTTGTTTAACACGCAGGGTAGTATATTCTCCCCATTTGCCTGAAGATGGTCTAAAAACTATATCATATGGATAAAAGAAATCAATAGTCTCTTTATATAAAATATTAAATAAAATTCTATAGGCTTCTTCGGTTCCTTTTCTGCTATAAATTTCTCTTATCTTTTTTGCTAAAAATTTATTATCTGATAATGAAGATGCGGATATATCATATGCATAATTATTTAAAAATTTACTAATCATATCTTCAGATGTGGTATCTATATCTGCATACTTAGTAATATCTTGCAATAATTCTTGTGCCTGATTATTTTGTTCTAAAAATTCATAATACGCTTTTATAAATGTAACAAACATTCCATAATCTGTTTGTATAAACTCTGGCAATTGATTTTCAATTAATACAGATAATCTATTTTGTATTCTTGAAAAAGGATTTTCTGCGCCAGCGCCAGTATGCAGTGTATAAATTAATGGATCTTTTATAGCACCATACACACCATACGTATCTGCAGTATAAAATTCACCTTCAATATCATAAAATGTAATTGTTATGTATATACCTTTTCCGCCACGATCAATGTCTTCTTGTATTGCTTCTGTTCTAGTTAAAAATAACGGATAGAACCAACCAGTCAAATCTCCATTTGTTTGGTTAGATTTTGAGGTGCCAAATAGTTTTAATGGCCCAGAATCGGTTGATTCAAAAACGTTATCTATCATTTTTATTCTGCAATCATAGTTGTAGTTAAACCACTTGATCTTTTAGTTGCTGTGTCTGCTTTTCCGTCATCTAACACAAGTATTATATCTTTCGTTGTTTTAATGTCCAGTCCTGCGATACTCGAATATATTCTAATATCGTTTGCATTTTCAATATATCCTGTTATATTTAAACTTGCAAAAGATATCTGTCCCGTAATATAATCTACACTTCCTATATCAGAAACCAATGTTGTGCCTGTGAGAAAATCTATTAAATTTATTGTACCTGTTGTCTCTGCAGTTAATACATCTTTTAGGTATGTTGTATATAACACATTGTTTACAATATAATAAAATGCAGAGGATTCTATAGTACCGGGTACTAATTGATTTGCAAATTTTATAACAGTGTCACCGGTATAACCGTTTGACGCACCTATAATTGGAATTATTCTTTTGTTTACTTTTATAGAAGTGGTATTGCCTATTACCGATCCGTCTACTGCATCAATAATTTTAGATAATTTAGAAAAAACAAAAGTCTTATTAAATTTTTGTAATTCTTGTGTGAAATATCTTTCTATTGCGTCGCGAACAAATATTTCTATTTGAGGTATAGTAAATCTAGAGTTTTTAGTTTGTGCTTTAACAGATGTATCAATATTAATATAAAGATAATTAGGATCAACAAACTCCGGAATAATAGATATTACTTTTTTATTTGCTAAAATATTTTCTTTAATATTTGTTTTGACTGCTTCACTAATTGTATATCCATCGTACGGTTTTAGTGATATAATAACTTTTCCATATTTAGGAGGATCATTGTCTTCTCCTCCCCAAACTGCTATAGAATCGACTAAAGGATAATTCGCTTCAATTATTGCTTTATAGTCATCTGCAGTAACTGCTCTATTATATGATGATAAAAATCTAGGAGCCTTAAATTTTATTTCATCTAATGTATCTGCAACATCGCCTCCTGTAGAATTTTGTGTTGCTATTATACTAGTGTCTACTGTAACACCTCCAATTTGAATTCCTAGTGAGAACGCCTGCACTATATTTCCAGAAACATTACTATCTATTCCTGAACTAATTAAATATTCAACTTTAACTATATTGCCTGGTTCTAATTTTTTACCAAGTACATTATCACCAAAAAATATTTCATAAAATCCTGAGGGATTTTCTTCTAAGAAATATACTTTAGACGTTGGCAATGTTACCGCTAAATTTTCCGCTAATGTATAACTTTCTATTGTCAGATCTGTATATGATTTTTGAACAGTAACTCGTAAAGTACTAGTATCTACATTCTCATTAGGTATCGTATATTTTTCAGACGGACCAGATAAATCCACTCTATACGAATAAACTAATGGTTGTCCTTCTACAATTTCCAAATTATCGAATAAATAAATTCCGTCTTGCGGATAAATTGTTACTGCATCTAAATTTACAAACGTATATTCTTTGCCGCTAATATTTGTCACAAAGGGAGAATATTTTGGCAAAGTTAATGATGTGGGTAAATCAATAGGATCCGTTACTGTAAAAGATACCTTTGCTCTAGAACTTCTATACGACAATGGAGTATACCCTAAATGTTTTGCGATTGATACTGCAGATTGCCGTTTTACTGCAGAATCCATAAACATTTCATTTGCAACCATATTTGCTAAGTATGCATTATAATGTGTATTGTATGCTAGTATGTCTAATAAAATATTAAGACTAGACGCTTCAAAATCATAATCTTTAAAAATAAGATTATTATCTTTGTCTCTATAGTTTGTTAAAAATTGTTTTAGATTTGTCTTAATTGGATCAAAATCTAATTCTGCTAATCTGTAATTTGCCATTATCTTACTCTACTTATAGATGTTGTTATTGTTATTGGGGTATTTCCATTCTTTAAAGTAAATATAACGTTAATTAGTAAATCGTTTTTATCTTCATATTCATCAACACTTACTTTTAGTAATCTTGCCCGCGTTTCAAATTTTTCTATAGATTCAGCAATTGTTCTTTCAAGTGCAATTTTTACCGCAGCTGAAAAATTTTCAAACATTAAAGACCGTATTTGAGTTCCTATTTCAGGATGAAACGGTCTTTCAAAATTGTTTGTTCTTAATAGATGTCGTATTGATGTTTTAACCGCATCTTCATCTGTCTTTAGATAAAGATCTTTAGTAAACGGATTAACCTTAAAAGAAAGGTCCAAGTCTACGTATTGTCTAGTTGTTGTTTCTGTTGCCATATTTGTTATTTATTAACCTTATGCTAAAGCTAAAAAAACACCTGCGCCGCCGCCTGCAGTTTTATCATTCCAAAATGTAGCAACGGGTAGTTCAGATTTAACTACCTGCCCATTAATTTGAATAAAAGATACATGTATCCATTTCTTAACAAATGGAATCTTCGTTTGGGGGTCAACTGCTTCTCTATATTCCAATAGTAATTGTTTATGTGGTATATTTTTTTTAATCCATGTAGCAATTTCTACATATTTTTCCCCGCTATCACCAGGAAACCCCATATCTACTGCTGCCCCTAATCCATGGTCGGTATATTCAGATTCTTTGCCAATTTCTCCAGTTATTCTAAAACAGCTGGTAACTACCATCTTTGGATATTTTTTCTTAATAGGATCAATACAATTTAATGTTAAATTTCTTATATTTTGGACTATTTGTTGTACTGTTAAACCTCGTTGTGCTTTTAATGTCGATTTAACTAAATCTTTTAATACATATTTTCCGTTTTCTGTAAGTTTAAAAGTCAACGGAAAATCTACTGCGCTTGCAATTTCGTTATCTATTTCTGGAGCAAGATATGTTTGTCCATCTTCTATGCTCCATGTCTGAATTTCTTTATCACGATAATCTCGTTTAGCTCTAGCTTTAACAAGCTTCCCTGCTTTTTCTTTATCATCAAGAATTGTAGCAGGAACGCCAGTATATGCTTTTTGTGTATTATCGGTGAAATCTATAACAACAACTTTATTTACCATATTATGTTACCATTTAGATGAGGGTAAAATATTCTTTACCGCTGCAATTGCTTTGTTTATAATTTTAGCTCCTGCATCTACAGTATCAGTTGTAAATGCTGAGATTGTTGTGCCTGCTGCTTTTGCCGCTCCTGTCAAATCTGTTGTTGCTTTAGTATCCGCCACTGTTGGTGCAGGTGTTGGATTTTTTAATCCCGCGGCATTTAACGCTGCTTCAGTTTTTGGTCCTATTACGCCGTCCGCCGTTAATCCTTTTGATTCTTGGAATGCTCGAATTTCTGCATCCGTCGTAGGATACTTTGTTATATTTTTTACCTTGGTTGTTACATTTGGATTGGTTGTTGTTGTAGAAGTTACTGTAGTATTTGCAACTGCATCCTTAACAACTTTTTTCACTATAACAATTTCATCTTCAATTATTGTTGTTATGGTTGTCGTTGTAGTAATTGGAGGTGTTGGGTTAACAACGACAACTTCTTTTGTAGGATAAACAACTACAACTTTTTCTGTTGGTAAAACAACAGTTTCTTCTGTAGTATTAGTTATTGCTGGCGGAGTTATAACTTCAGTAACTACACCTTCTTTAATAGTTGTAGATATTATTGTTTCTTTTCTTTCTGTTGGTATCTCTACAGGAACAACATCATTATTCATTTGTCCACTTTCTTCTAAGGTTTTAATATGTGCGGGAGCATCGGGCTCTCCACCATCAAACGCAAAAAAGGATTCTGGAACAACATCTCTAATTAATACTGGTATTGGTGTAGCGTCAATAGTTTTTGCCTCAGGTAGAGGAAGCGCTCCAAATGCAATCCCCTTTATAGCATTAGCTCCCATTTTTGTTTTTATTATAGCCGCGTCCATTAATAAAGATTGTCCACCTTTAATACTAAAAGTACTTGCTGTCCCAGATTCCATTGAAAAATCTTGTCCTGCTTTTTGCGATATAGATCCACCTTTTGCATACAAGTTAATATTTTTACCTTGCAAGTTTAATGAGCCTTCTGTAATTAAATTTAAGCTTTCTGTACTAGATACATTAATATTTTTTCCAGTAATAGTTGTAGTACCTGCAGTTTCTATTGAAGTATCTTTGTGACTTGTTACAGCTAAACTACCTTCTACTACTATGTGGGCGCTATTTTTAACCAGCATACTCATCTTGCCTTCAACGGTTAAACAATGAGATCCTCTAACATATGTAAAATTATTGCGATCAATTATTTCGTAATTATCACCTATAACTTTTCTAACCATAGACCCGTTAACATCTATTTCAATATAAGCACCGGACTTATGAAATACATGAATTCTTTCTGCTCCGGGAGTACTATCCAATTCAATCACATGCCCCGCTTCTGTCTCAGTAACTTGGTTATATGGATAACCCGCGCCATAATTTGGGCGAGGTTCGTCCCAAGTTTGTGTGGTATTTGGTAATGGTATACTTGTTACTCTTTTATTGCTTTTTACTTTAAACGTATTATGTGTTTCATCCCCCAATGCCAATTTATTGACATCCGGTAATCCCAGATATTCGTATTTAGGATATTCTTTATTTGGATCGGAAAATCCCCTGCGTTTTAATAATTCTTTATTATTTACTATACCTTGATTATTTGCATTTACATCTGCTAAGTATGTTAATGCAGTTTCTATATCATTATTGAAATCATCTGAAGAACCTCCCAATGCAGAATTGACAGAAACAAAATAATCTTTTACTAAAACTCCACTTTCAAGTTTTTTGTTTAATTTATCCGAATTATTAACACCTATGACTAATGAGGTTCCTAATAAAGCGCCTATAATTTTTGGATCATCTTGTTGTGTAATTTTACCCGATAACAATAACGACTTATAATTAGATTCGCTTGCAGATAGCATGGAGTTATATTGAGCAGATTCCGATTTTAAAAACTCAGCTTTAGAACTAATTCCATCTTTGCCTGTCCAATTTGAATTAGTATCTGTCCATGCAGTAAGAGCAAAATCATTATTCGGTCGTTTCACATAACCCAAGGAAACTAATGTTTGTACGCTTAGTTGGTATTTGCCTAATCTACCATCCATACTTTCTTTAGTCATATCATCGCCGGATGCTTTACTTCCTATGGTTGCAAAAATAGTTTTTAAATCATCTGCGGTTAATGGATAGAGGTCATCTTCTCTATTAACGTTTCCTATAGTAGTAATAGGTTTATTATTTTGGTCTACAACAGGGCTACCATCTCCACTTCGAACAATATTTTTTTCAGCTTTGTTTGCTTCCTGTTTTTGTTTTTTTATTCCCTCAGGTTGTTTCTCTGGCTTACCTGCGATTGTTCCTATAATTAGTGGCCTTTGAGCTTCTTCTCCATCCAAAAACCAACCAACTACCCAACTGCCATTGACAATCCCCACAGGCGTATGCCCAAGACCAGATGTGGCAGCAGATGTTATAGGCTGAAGAGGTATAGCCCAAGGTAAATCTCTAGTTGGCAATAGTGTTACATCGTCAGTATGAAACCCAAATATTCTTACCCTGCAGCGGCCTAATTGTTCGGGATCGTTTCTATCTTCAACAACCCCAGTCCACCATACAAATTTATTCCCATATATCATTTTAATGCCTTATAATATTCTGCTTTAGGAAAAGAATCTTTAACTACGTTCATAGTTATATAATGTGTTTTTGGATTTATCTTATGTGACAAATTTGTTATCATATAATACCCGGTATATAATTTATCGTGTATATCAGCTGCCTTATCATGCGAAGACAATGCTCCAGGTGTACCTTTTGGAAATACTATTTTTATAATGTTTCCTGCTTCTAAATCTGTTCTACCCGGAACAACAAGTTGCATTTTAAAATTATTAAGTTCTAACATATTGGATCTTCGATTGCCGTGCATATATTTAGATATTTCATCAAAGTTTGTATTTGTGTTATTGTGTAATTTTGGCACACTATAATTAATTTCTATATATCCTGCAGGATTTCTTACTGTAGATAAATCAAATAAAGGTACGGTTTCATTATCATTTAAATGAGAATACCCAGTAAATTTATTACCATGATCATATACAACATTTTTAAATGTTTTATTGTAAAGATTAATATCAATTAATGTACTAGAAAGATATCCTGTTCTCGTATTGTCCAATTGATCTAAAGTTTTCTCAACACTTAAAGATTTTATAGAATACATGGCTTTAAATTTTTCATCTGGACCTAGAGTATTAATATAAGATTGTGAATAAAAATATGTTCCATTTAAAAGTCTTTTTGCATTACTAAAAAGTTTGTCAGTACTACTAAAATAAAATCCTTTAGTTGTTTCCCAAAATAAGTAATTTGCCGCTTTGTCTTTTGCCGGTAAAGATTTACTAGCAATCCAATTAATACATTGTATAGGAGACCAGCCTGGACTAACAAACTTAATTATATTATCTGGAGATTCTAAAAATGTTAAGGGAGTTTTGTCTATATCTGCAGAATTTCCTGAAAGTTTTGAAAGAGGCAAATTTCTAACGGCTTGTAAATAATTTAAAAATATATTACTTATTATTTGTTGCGGAGTTCCGTCAAACGCCATGAACAATGGGTTTAGTGTATCATTAAATGCTTCTGTTGAAACAATATTTAATTCATATATAATTGTGCTACCATCTTTTGCATATGCTTTATTCGCAATAGAATAAACTTTGAAGGTTTTAAATATTCGTTTTCCATCATCCAAAGACGGCGTTACCAAATTTATGAAAATAAATTCTTCACCTATTAACGGAAAAAGAGATAATAAATTTGTATTATCCGCAAGTGTTAATGTTCCAGATACAACAGGATTAAAAATGCTTTCATATAAATTCAGTTCGACTAAAAAATTCGTTATATCTAATTTTTTGTTGGCAGAAAATAATATTAATTCTGTTATATCTACCAGACCCGGGGCCTGTAAAAGTTGTTCAGCCATTATTTGTTAATTGTTTTAATATAGTTGGATACTACGTCTTGCACTATATTTGGTTTTAATACTCGGATTCTTCTATTGGATTCATTCTTGGCTTGTTCTATTTCATAATTGCTTTGAAAATCTGTTCCAATGTCTGATTCTTTATACGAAATAGGAACATTAATTTGTTCGGTCTCTGGCAAATCTATAAGTATTCTTTTTGGTTTTTTGTGCGTCGAATCTTCTGCTAAAAGAAAAAAGGTTTCAACTTGATAATTTTGTGCGTTGACTGCTCGATTGACTGTAAACACATCTTTTTCTGTTCCATATTTACTAACAACAAATTTATATAAATCGTTGTCTGATAAAGGCCATTCAAATCTAGGATCTTGTATATTGTTTGTCAGTAACACTAACCAATGCAAATCCTGAGTACTGTAATACCTATAAGATAATTCTTCAGGCGTTTCTCCATCCAATACATCATACAATTCAAAATATGAGTTATTGTCTAAAAATTCTTTAGATAAAATAGCTCTTCTAAAAATATCAGCGACAACTTGTTCGGTATCTCCATCATCTAAGGTATATGATATTAAAGGAAAAGATTCAAAAAGATTAGTACTCATTTTGTGTTATTCCTTCAGACGTCATTTGTTCTAATTCTTGGAATGTCAGAGACATATTAATTTCTACAGGAGAACCGTCTTCGAATGTTACGAACTGTTCGCCGCCATATTCTACTGACATATTTGTTAGTGCACATCTAGCAAATCTATGGATATGTGGATTTATTTTATCTTTATAAAAATACTCTATATCAAATTCAGATGGGTATATGTAAAACATTTTATTATCCGTCAATTCTGGATGCATATGTTGCTTGAATGTTCTAATTATATTTTCTACTTTTTCGGTTTCAGATTTGTCTTTAGGGAAAAATTTATAAGAGAATTGAAACGTTCTATAGTCTACAGATTCAAATAAAACTTCTCTAAATGGATTTACTTTTTGTCGTGTACTCAGTTCTAGTACATCACTTATTACACCTCCACCGGCTTTTAAAGATGGTACTTTTGCTAATTGTGTTAGCAAGGCGGCCCCAATTTCCGGGCCAGCATTAGAAATCGTTTCCTTAAGACTTCCACTTGCACTTCCTTGAACCAGAAGACCGGTCAAAAGACCCATATCTTTATTTGCATAATTTGTGCCGTATTTAACTGCCGGTCTTTCTGATACATACAACGTAATAACTTCTTTGAGTCTTGAAGTTTTTCCAGATGCAAATGCAGGTTGTTTATCTAGAAATTCTAAGGCCTCGTCTACTGCTTCTTTAGCTATTATTCCTCCAACTACGCCAATTCCTCCGGCTTTTAAAAGATCCCCTACCGTAGAAGTTTTTCCTAACATGGATTTAGTTAGCGCGCCGATGGTTAACACTCCTACTAGAAACCCCGCATTCTCTTTAATATTAGTGCGAGCAAATTCTACTGCTGTTTGCGAAAAATTTGATCGTCTAATGGCATCTAATCTAGTTTGTTCTTGATTACTTACAGTATAATCTTTTTCTTTAGCAACTTTTCCTTTTGTACTTTTGTCCCGAACATTGATATAAAATGCAACATAATGTTGCATATCTGGCTTTTGTCTTAGGCCTATTGGAAACTCTAAAGTTCCAATTTGATATTCACCTGTTTTGTGTTGATTTGCATAAACACCTTCTCCCGCATTTTGGCGCCTTGCATCTACAGCATCTTTTGGGTTGTTTACGTTGGACATATTTTCTATATAAATATTGTTGGATCATAATTATTTATATAGATGTTATACACCAAAACATACAAAGGAAAATTTAGGGCCAAGAATCCTGGGAAATATCGAGGCGATATTAACAATATTGTCTATAGGTCCTTGTGGGAATTGCGATTTATGAAGTGGTGCGATCTGAATGATTCAGTACAGGAGTGGGGGTCTGAGACTGTAATTGTTCCTTATATATCCCCAGTTGATAGAAAAATACATAGGTATTTTGTGGACTTTTATATCAAAGTTAAAGCCAAAACTGGGATTGCTCAAAAGTATTTAATAGAGATAAAACCCGAAAGATTTACAAAACCGCCAATAATACCTCAGAAAAAAACCAAAAAGTTTATAGATGAAGTATTTCAGTATGGAGTAAATGAAGCAAAATGGAAAGCGGCTTTTGAATTCTGTCAGGACAGAAATATGAAGTTTATGGTCTTAACCGAAAAAGATTTAGGAATTATAAATGGCAAATAATATATTTCAGCAAGTTAATATGAATGCTGGGGATGTTAGAAAATCCTATAACTGGTATCGAGAACAAGTAACTAGTTTAGGCAAAAATATGTCTGGCACTCAATTACTTAGAAATGAAAAATTAACATCAAGAATAAGCCCCGGTGAGATGTATCTTTTTATGTACGATCCAAAATATAAACTTGAATTACCATATTATGATACTGTTCCCTTGGTGCTACCGTTTAAAATAGTTAAGGACGGTTTCTTAGGAATAAATTTACATTACTTACCATATCTAGCTAGATATAAATTATTGGGCGAATTGAGTAAGTTGACATTGGATAAAACAATAAACGAAGATACAAGAATACAAATTTCTTGGCAAATACTAAATAGCTCGTCGAAATATTTAGCTGCAACTGCATGCGTGAAACACTATTTAAATGATCACTTAAGATCCAGATTTTTAAAAATAAATTATACAGATTGGGTTACTGCATCTATGTTACCTGTTGAGAGTTTTAGAAAAGTGAAAAAAGAAAAAGTCTGGCAAGACGTTAAACAAAAAAATAGGTATTATTAATGGCTAAAGCACATTTTTCCCCTGAAAATTTTATTAACACTGTTAATAAGGCTGGTCTAGCAAAACCAAATAGATTTGAGGTCTATATATATTTTCCAGGAAGTCTTTCAGCTCAACTTGAACTTCAAGTTCAACAAAATGCTCTTAGTTTATTTTGCGACAGTGCAAGTTTTCCTAGTCAAAATATAGGAGTTAAGCAACAGAGAATTTATGGTCCAAACTATCAAAGACCAGTTAGCATAGATTATGGTGGAGAAGGAATACCTATGACATTTTTAGTCGATGCCAATATGCGTATTAAATCTATATTTGATATTTGGGTTAGTAAGATTATAGATCCAAATCAATATTTTGTATACGAGCCCGCATCATATGTATCTCAAATAAAAATAAATCAATTAGATGAAGAAGATAATATTGTATATTCTGCAATTTTAGAAGACGCCTTTCCTAGAAGCGTGGGTATGCTAGAGTTAAGCAACTCTACTCAAAATCAAGTACATAAACTCAACGTAACTTTTGCCTATAGACGTTGGGCGCCAGTTCATAGTATATCAAATTCTGTAAAGTATCCGGGTGTAGATACTACATCTACACAGGGAGATAAAATACAGTCATCGTTTATGGGCGGTAGACCGGGGTATGATGAAGCTGGTAATTTAATTACTACAGGTAGAAACACTAACAGATAACAAATAAGGAAATAATATGGCTTTACCTAAATTAGAAACACCAATCTATGAATTGAAATTACCGTCAACCGGAGACAAAATAAAATTTAGACCGTTCTTAGTCAAAGAATATAAAATATTACTAACAACACTAGAATCAGATAGTGAGGAAATTACAAGGATTGTAACTGAGCTAGTAGATGTTTGTACATTCAATAAATTAGATATGAACATGCTTGCAAATTTTGATATAGAATATATCTTTTTAAATATGCGAGCAAAGTCTATAAGTGAGATTACGCATTTAACATTAAAATGCGAAAATTGCGATAATAAAATTCCATTTGATCTAGATTTAACGAATGCAAAAATAGAAAAAAACGACAACCATACATCAAAGATACAATTAACAGATGATATTATTTTAGAAATGCGATATCCAAAATTTAATGAAATGATAGATATCTATGAAAATTTTAAATCTGATAGGGTTATTTTATTATTAAGCTCTTGTATAAAATCTGTTTATACAAAAGACAAAGTATATGAAGAATATACAAGCGACGAACTATTAGAATTTGTAAATTCATTTTCTAAATTGCAGTTTGATATGTTGGAAAATTTCTTTTTAACTATGCCAAAATTAGTACACCGTGTAGAACAGGATTGTAACGTTTGCGGAACTAAAAATAATTTAAAACTAGAAGGTTTAGAAAATTTTTTCGTCTGACCCTTTCCCATGAGGGGTTATATAGTTACTTTAAATTAAATTTTAAATTGATGCACAATCATAAGTATTCATTGACGGAAATAGAAAATATGATACCATGGGAAAGAGATACGTATGTTGCTATGCTTATATCAGATATAAATGATGATAATGATAAAAGAAAACAAAAAAATCTAAGGAATAGTTAATGTTACCTATCAACACTCAAGCGTCATCAACCGAAGATAGACATATTATTGCTGCCTCTCTAAAGAGACAAGAAGAAGAAGCTTACAAACAAACAAAAATTTTAGAAAAATTAGCAGACGAATTTGGTAAACAGAGACGAGCTAGTGTTAAACAAAATACTAATAAACAAGCAGAAACTTCTACAAAGGGGCCTGGTTTTTTTGATATGCCTTTGCAAGATTTAAAGCAAATGTTTGTATTTGATTCTGGTTATAAGAATAAACAAAATAAACAAAATACTTTAAAAGATGTTCCGCAAACCCTTAAATTTGATTCTGGACAAAAATCAAATAATAAGCAAGATACTAATAAAGATGAAAACTCCGACAAGAAATCTCAGGGTGTTTTTAAAAATATGATTGAGAACATTACCGATTCAAATGCTAAAAAAGAAATATCAGAAACACGCAAAAAATTAGATAATATAGTAGAAACTCCGTCTGAAGGAGATAAAGTAAAAAAATCAATTGAAACAGCACAAGAACCTCCTGTGGAAGATAAACTAAAAAAATCAGGTGACGTGGAGAATGAAGAAACTACTCAAACTGAGCGCAAATCACATGTGCCATTTTCACAAAAAATAAAACAATCTTTTTCTGAAAAAATGACCAACTCAATGGCTGGTGCTACAACAAAAGATTTTAGCCAATTACTTACAACTAAAGAATATAAAGAATTTACAAAAAAACAAACTGACAGGATCGTAGACGCATTGGAAGGACTGGATATTGGTGGTAGTGGCAGCGATAGCGGAGGTATTGGTATACCGGGATTAGATGTAGATTCGCCCGACGGTAAGGACGATAAGAAAAAAGGACGAAAAGGACGAGGTCGCGGACCTAGACCCGGCACACCTAAACCAGGTATGCCAAAACCGGGGGTACCTCCAATACCTGCAACAGCAGCTGCAGCTGCTACATCAGCTGCTGTAGTTACGGGTGTTCTTGCT
>Ga0049081_10000207_pt1 | contig 23315 bp, 23 predicted proteins | sample GreLakmeER78MSRF_FD_66717 | JGI IMG/M metagenome (GOLD analysis project Ga0049081, IMG submission 66717) | Freshwater lentic microbial communities from great Laurentian Lakes, MI, USA - Great Lakes metaG ER78MSRF | ecosystem: Environmental > Aquatic > Freshwater > Lake | place: Great Lakes...
TTTCCTAGAAACAGAGAGGGAAATCTTTTTGGTTTCCTTCCTGTTTTGAAATTTATTTCACCTCGAAATCTAAAAGTTGCATTTATTACTTGAATTTAAGAAATAAAGATATGTTATTTAATTTTTTTATTGCTATTGTTAACTAAGAAGAGTTTTAGTTAAAATAAAAAAATCATGGATCAATTTCAAGCAGGAAAATACATAAGCCAAGGATATTATTCCAGTTTTCAGCCTGAAAACATTAATCGCGTGTGGCAAGTAAATGATCTTGAATTGCTTAATTTATTAAATAAAGCGGATCGCTATATTGGTCGTTTGGATATGTATTCCAATTACGTAAATATCGACTTGTTCATTCAAATGCATATCGCAAAAGAAGCAACCTTATCCTCCAAAATTGAAGGTACGCCAACCAATGTTGAAGATTCTTTTTTGGGCCAAGGAGAGGTAGCAAATGAAAAAAGGGACTATTGGGAAGAAGTTCAAAACTATGTGAACGCAATGAACCAGACAGTTGACTTGTTGAAAGAATTACCTTTTTCGTCGAGATTGATTCGCAAAGCACATAAAACCTTACTGACAGGCGTTCGAGGGGAGACAAAACAACCTGGCGAATATCGGGAATCTCAAAACTTGGCGAATAGATCGGGTTTAAGAAATTCCAATACTCATTAACTTTTAGCTTTTTAATTAAATGTGTACAATTATATTGCTTGAAAGAAGTATTTAGTTATATTTAATGTTATCAATTACACATTCAAATTATACATAAACCGATGAATACACTATTTTCAATTATTTTATTTGCTTTCGTAAATTCAACTAACCTAGATTTTGTTGATAAAACAAAAATATCGAATTCAAACCTTTCAATCAAAGATTTTGATTGTTACATCTCAGGTACAGGTGTGAGAATGAGATCATTACCATCAACTTCAGGTACCATAATGGGTAGTTTTGAAGATGGTGAATCAGTGAGAGAAATCGAATGGAGTGGTGAATGGTGTAAGGTCGAACGTAACAGTGGGATTATTGGATGGGTATATGGAAAATATGTTAGTTGCCCTGACAATGTTGGTTGTTATATTGTTGGGACAAATGTGCGAATGAGAGCTTCTGCATCAACATCAGGTGACATTGTCGATTATTTTTCAGATGGTGAATATGTAAGCTTATTAAATATATCAATAGACGGAAACTGGTTATTAGTGCGAAGAGAAACCGGTCAAATTGGATGGGTACATAGTGACTATATTGGTTGTGGAGATTAGTTCTTAAGAAAAAGAATATTATAGCTGGTTAGATATTAAATACTTCGAATAAATGTATGACAAAAACACACTGAGCACCCACTAAATCAAACAAAGAAATATCAACAGAACCCTTCCAAAGTAAATAATCACTTTTTTTATAAAATGAACATCCCCTGTTTTTTTCTAATTCATTTAATTCTTCCGAATTTAAATTTTCGATTAATGAGTGTGATTTTGATTAACAATTGGAACAAGAAATACTTTTATACGTCTTAATCAACATAACGGATTGTAATTTTAAGATAAAGTTAATCTGATTTTAACCACTTTTCTTAACAAATTCTTAAAAGTTAAAAACTAAGTGGATTTAATCCTGTTTTGTGGAAACCGGTTGCTGGAAAACCGAACCATTTGGAAGGAAATAAGGCAATTGCTCTTTGTATAAATATTTTTTTTGTGTGGATTCAAATGGACGATAAACATAATATACAAAATTGTTGTTCACCCTTATTTTATCTACGTATTTAAAAGCAAGTTTTACCTTATTTATGATTTTACCAGATGTCACATCGATCAATCCCAAGTAAGAATAACCGTTAGTTTCAAAAACCCCATAGAACGCACCAGTTTCTTTATCTTGAATCATGTTTTTTTTCCATCCAGTTTTGGTTGGATTATAATGGTAATAAATTGGAATCGTGTCCAAGGCTCTTCCCCAAGAGGAAAATATAGTTAATTGATCATGTGCATAATCAAAAATAAAAAGTGAATCATTTCGATGAAACAGCGGAGCGTAAGCCTCCTGATAATAAAGTGATTGCGTAAAATAATTGGCACCTACCCATACTTCCGCCTCAATTCCTGTTTCATACTCTTTGTTCTTTGCCCATAATTTAGTCCGAACATCCATCCATTTATATTCTGATTTATACAGCTCCATCATCCATTCATCCTCGATATGCATCAATTTTCTGTAGGAAGAATCTAATTTATCAAAAGTAAAATAATCAAAAGCTGGAAATACTTCATTGAAGTTATTAAGGTACATTTTTGTGCGATTGGTATCAACAATTGGAACGATATATTTAATGAAGTAATCCTTCTCAATACTCGCTAAGAATAAATTATTTTTTTGACTTTGCAGGGTGAAAATATTATTCTCGCACACCACATGGGTATTCCCCCTGAAATCACGAATTAATTTTTGAGGATTATCGTCAACAGGGAAGGTTGCCAGCACATCTTGTCCATCAAACAACAAAATATCTCCTCCTTTTTTCAACTGTTTGGGATAAGTTAGTAGAATAATTCGACCATCTTTTTGAATTTCGAAATCTGCAACACTTAATTTTTCCGATTGAAAAACAGTATCAGGAATACCAGGAGCTTTAATAATTACTTCTTTGATTTCCTGCTGATCATCCGCTTTCATTTCAATTTCAATGGAAAGTGTATCAGATTTAAATACTCCAATTCGTTTACTTTGAATTACATCTTGGTAGAGGGGATGAACAGCTTTCAAACTGATTACTGAATTCAATAAAACCGCATTTTTCGGGAAACTAACAATACCCTTCTGGTTTGCAATTAGGACAAAAGAAGTATCTTTTTTTAACTTATTTGATGGACTCCAAATCTGAAAAAACACCTTGACATTCTGAATGCCTTCACCTGATTTCTTATCAATAAAATGGTATTCAATGACTTGAGCGTTCAAAAATCCTTGAATAAAGAAAAATAAAATGAGAAGAAATCTTTGCATCACAAAAGAAAGATGCAAAATAATTCAATTTCCACAATTAAACCCTGAAGCACCAACCATTTACATCAGGAATTTTTCCCAGTTTGATGTCTTCCATGTGGGATTTTATCTTATTGGACAATGTTCTTTGTTCAAGAGCAGGTAACTCAAGACGTTCATCTCGGTAACCAATAATAGCAATTTGTGCAATAGTCGCTGCCGTTCCGGCACCAAAAGCATCCTCTAAAGTACCGTTTCTTGCTGCTTGAATAATTTCCTCTACGGAAACTTTTCTTTCTTCTACCTCGACCCCCCAACTTTTCGCTAAATCGAGAACTGATCGTTTTGTTATCCCTCTCAAAATGGTATCGGATTCTTCAGATGGTGTAATTAATTTTCCATCAATTTGAAAAATAATATTCATTGTTCCAGACTCTTCAATATATTTATGCTCGACTGCATCTGTCCAAATCAATTGATGAAAACCTTCTAGTTGGCATTGTTTGGCCGGAAATAAAGAAGCTCCATAATTACCCGCTGCCTTTGCCCTACCTACTCCGCCCTTCGCTGCACGCGTATAATACTCCTCAATTTTAACTCGCACAGGTTCAGAATAATACATTCCAACAGGGGAAGTAATTATCATAAATTTATAAGTGTCAGCAGGTTTAATCCCCACTAATTCATCAGTAGCAAAAATAAATGGTCTGATGTACAAGGAATATCCCGGTTTTTTGCTAACCCATTCTTTATCAATTTCCACTAATTTACGCACGGATTCAATAAATAGATCTTCCGGAATTGGTGGCATACACATCCTTTCAGCAGACTCAATAAACCTTTTTGCATTCATGTCTGGTCGAAAAATCACCGTTTCATTGTCATCATTGCGATATGCTTTCAACCCTTCAAAAATAGATTGACCATAATGTATAGCAGACATTGCGGGATGCATTGGAATTGGCTGAAAGGGTAAAATTTCACCCGCTTGCCATTGTCCATCAGTATATTCCATTAGAAACATATGATCAGAAAAAATTTTACCAAAAGCAAGATTATCCCAATCTACATCGCCTATGCGGGACTGTTGAACAGATTGAATTGAAAATGAGGTATCAGATAGCGACATTGTTGATAGTTTGTAGTGCGAATATAACCTAAAACATTTACGAAACAATAAAAATATATAAATTAAATTTAGATTTTCTTAACCAAATTTAGCCGCCGAATTTCAACCAACAAATGTCTCAATTTTTAAGCTCGTTTCCTTCGTTTTTTTTCACGCAGAATAAGAGACAGCTCCCTACCCGTTTGGCCCGCAACGGATGTGTTTTCATCTGCTCTTCGCAACAGATAAGGCATAACCTCTTTCACCGGTCCGTAAGGAACATACTTAGCCACATTATATTGAGCATGTGACAAATTAAATGATATGTGATCGCTCATGCCTAACAATTGAGCAAAATAAAATCTATTATTTGACGGTTCGATTTGAAACTTATCCATCAATTGGGTTAATCGAATTGAACTATCCTCGTTGTGAGTGCCTGCACACAAGGCAAATCGTTCATTATTTTCGACAATAAAGTCCAACGCTAAATTAAAGTCTTTATCCGTTGACAATTTATCAGCCTGAATAGGAGATGGATAGCCTTCTTTAAGAGCACGTAATCTTTCTTTTTCCATGTATGCACCGCGTACTAACTTCACCCCGTAAACGAACTTATTTTGTTGCGCTACTTCCACACAATTTTTTAAATACGCCAATCGATCCCATCTATACATTTGAAGGGTATTGTAAATGATTGCACGTTCATGATTAAACTCTTTCATCATTTCAAATGCCAAATCATCGATTGCTTGTTGAATCCAAGATTCTTCAGCATCAATAAAAATCGGTAAATTACAATCATATGCTCTCTTACAGATGCGTTTAATTCGACTTACCACTTGCAAATATTCCAATTTTTCAATGTCGGTGAGATGATTCCCTAATGAAACTTTTTCAAGTAAAGAAAAATCAGCAATACCTGTGATTTTAAAGACGGCAAAAGGAATAAAAGGATCTTCTGCGCCACGTTCAATTGTATGAATAATTTCTTGTACCGTATGTTCAACTTGCTCAAAACTATGTTGTCCTTCCACTGAATAATCCAAAATTGTCCCAACGTTATATTTCCCCAGTTTTTCAATCGTACTTTTGCATTCATTGATTGATTCACCACCGCAAAATTGACTGAAAATTGTTGATTTTATTAAACCTCTTATGGGCAGACGCATTTTCAAGGTTAAAGGCATCAAAAGTTTACCTACTTTAACAATCAAGGGAAATGAAATAATTTTAAACAGCCAATATGCCTTATTTAATTGAGCGTTTGATTTGCTTTTAAAAGCAACTTCTGTGTTATCGAAAGAAATCATTGTCCAAAATTAAACTGATTTTTTAAAAATCTATCATGATATTTCGAATAAAAGAAAATAAATTACATTTGTCCCTTTAATACCAATAACACAATACAATTTCTATGACATTTCAATCTTATCAAGAATATTTCAAAACCATAACCTCACAAAGTCTGACAATTGCGCCTTATGATTCTGAAGAATATCGTGAATACGTAAAAATAAATGAAGTAAGGCAAAATCGTTGGTTAAAAAAAGGAATCATACAAACAGAATGCATTGATGTTATATTATCCATTTCTCAACCACAAGATTGGATACTAATTACAGAACCCTGGTGTGGTGACGCAGCTCAAGCCATTCCATTCATTATAAAATTAGCAAGTTACAACTCTTTAATAAAAGTTTCTATTCAATTAAGAGACAGTGATTCTGAAATTGAAAAATACCTCACGAATGGCTCAAAATCTATCCCAATTCTTATTGTACGAACTAAAGATGAGGAACTTTTTCATTGGGGTTCACGACCAAGAGGAGCCCAAATATTGGTGGCTGAATTGAAGAAAAAACAGTCTGATTTACAGCAAATAAAAGAGGAGCTTCAAAAATGGTATAATCAAGATGCTGGAAATGCGATTCAACGCGAATTGCTAGATTTACTACTTACAAGACAAATTTACTGAATGAAATTCTTTTGTAAGTTGAATATACTCATCAGTATAGGTACCATTTAGATTCCGAATTGTTAATTTACTCTGTTTCGCATTAGCATTTTCAGTTGAAAAAGCAGCAATAGTTCGTATAATTTGATTTGGCTTGCCTAAAACATCAATTCTTTCCACTAAAAACAGTTTATTATTTAGAAAAACATCCAACCACATCTGAAAATTGAGTGATGGAAAAATAAGATAAACTAATCCTTTATCGGAAAGACTTTCAACTATTTTCTCTACAAAAAACTTCAAATCAATCCGACTTAAATGCCTCGAATTAGCTTCACGCCTGTCATTATTTTCAAGTGAATCAACAAAATAGGGAGGATTAGAAAAAATTAAATCAAATTTTTTATTAAATGAATAATTTAGGAAATCATTTTCAATAACATTCAATCGGTCGGAAAAAGTACTCTCAGAGAAATTTAGTCTGGCTAAGCTACAATTATGATTATCAATCTCAATTGCATCAATAAATGTATTTGGATGATTTTGAGCAACCATTAAACTGATTACCCCTGTACCGGTGCCTATATCCAATGCTGTTTTTGCATTACAAGAAAAAATAATGGATCCTAACAACAATGCATCTGTTCCAATTTTAAAGGAAGCACCTTGCTGCTCAACATTAAACTGTTTGAAAGAAAAAACCGTTGACAATTTTATCGATATAATTCAATTAATCCTTCTGGGGAACTAATTTCTAAAATTTTATCCTTTCGATTTACGCGTGAAACTAATCCCGGAATCAATGGAACTAAAATCTCCTTTTCTCCGTCCATAATTTGTAAAAGCGGATTAGATGGCAGGTCGATAACTTGTTCAACCACACCAAGCCTCCCCTCTTTTTCATCCATTACAACAAACTGCAAAATTTCATGGTCATAAAATTCTTTTTCCCCCAATTCAGGTAACATTTCAAGAGGAAGATATGCTCTTTTCTTTACCAATTCTTTGGCTTTAGCCTCAGTATCAATTCCTTTCAACCTAATTGTTGCAAGGCCTTTAGGCATAAATTTAATTTGTTCTATTGGAAATGGAATTAGTTGATCGTTTAATTCAAGGTAAATCAACTTTAAATCTTGATAATTAGTAAGATCAGTAACGTCCAAAAACAACGAAACCTCACCTTTAAATCCGTGAAGTTTCGCAATATAACCAAGATTGAAACAATCTTCAATAAACATAATTCAATAAATTATTCCTCAGTTGCAGGTTTCTCAGGAGTTTCTTCAACCGCTGGAGTTTCTTCAACTACTGGAGTTTCTTCAACTACTGGAGCTTCTTCAACTACTGGAGTTTCTTCAACTACTGGAGCTTCTTCAACAACTGGAGCTTCTTCAGCTATCGGAGCTTCTTCAACTACTGGAGCTTCTTCAACAACTGGAGCTTCTTCAGCAACTGGAGCTTCTTCAACAACTGGAGCTTCTTCAACTACAACATTTTTAGCTTCCAATTCTTTTGCTTTGAGAACATTTGCATCAGATTCAGCTTTAAAACGATTTGCTTTATCTTGATCCGCTTTTTTCGTTAAATCATCTTTTTTATCTGTGATTTTGGAATCTTTTTCAGCTAACCAAGCGTTAAATTTTTCTTCAACTTGATCTGCATTTAAAGCACCTTTTTTTACACCATTCAATAAGTGATTTTTGTATAAAACACCTTTATACGATAAAATAGCACGAGCTGTATCAGACATCTCAGCACCATCTTGAACCCAACTTAATGTTTTTTCAAAATTGATATCAATTGTTGCTGGATTTGTATTTGGATTGTAAGTTCCTAATTTTTCAATAAACTTACCATCTCTTTTTGCACGACTATCAGCTGCTACTAAATGAAAAAACGCTTTGTTTTTCTTACCGTGTCTTTGTAAACGAATTCTTGTTGCCATAGAGTTTTTACGTTGTGAGGTACGAAACCTCGATTCATAAATAAATTTTAAGGGTGCAAAGATACTACAATTTACTTGAAATCCAATATTTTCAATCGATTTTAATAATAATCACAAAATCATTCCTTCAAAAAAGCATTCAACTGTTAAATTTATTACATTTGTTTAAGATTATGGCAGGAAGCGTAAATAAGGTTATTTTAATTGGAAATTTGGGCAAGGACCCAGAGGTTCGCAGACTAGAAAGCGGGGTTACCGTAGCAAGTTTTACCTTAGCTACTTCAGAAAATTATATAGATAAAAATTCAGGTGAACGAAAAGAAATCACCGATTGGCATGATATCGTTATGTGGAGAGGTTTGGCAGAAGTTGCCGAAAAATACCTTAAGAAAGGAATGAAAATTTATGTGGAAGGGAAACTCAAAAAGAAAAATTGGCAAGATAAAGAAGGAAATGTGCGGTATTCTACCGAAATAATTGCTGAAGAAATGACCATTTTATCTGCCAAAAACGATTTACACACTGACAGTGTAAAACAGGAACCATATCCATCAACAGGAGCCCCTATTCCACCTGAACCACTGGGAAATTTAGAAAGTTCACCCGAAGACATTTTACCCTTTTAGATTATGTTAACGACAGAGCCTCCCAGTTATAATTTTATTGACCAATCTGAACATTTGATTCTTTTGGGCGTGTCCAATTCTGTAGGAATATACTTTTTTGTAATTGTAATCCTACTACTGATTTCGGCAATGATGTCGGGATCTGAATCTGCATTTTTCACTTTAGGACCAAAAGAACTTGACGAGTTGAAAGAAGATGAAAGCTCCAGTGCAAAACTTATTCAAAAATTATTAGATAAGCCCAGGGATTTATTAGCCACGATATTAATTACCAATAATATGGTAAATGTCGGTGTTGTTATATTGAGTTCATTCATTCTAAATGAGTTTTTTCCACCCACTGCTGAAGAAAACCATCTACTCCGATTTCTTTTGGATGTGATTGGCATAACTTTTATCATATTGTTAACAGGTGAGGTTATTCCAAAAATTTACGCAAATAAAAATCCCTTACTCGTTGCAAAACTCACATCGAAACCTCTTTATTTCTTAAGTAAACTCCCTCCTATTTCATGGATACGCGTTGTTTTGGTTAATGGCGGTTCACTAGTAAATAAACTCAATAAAAATGCATCTATTAAAATTACTTCAGATGACTTAGAGCAAGCACTCGCTTTAACCAAGGAAGAAAATGGATCAATTGAAGAACACAAATTATTGGAAGGAATAGTTCGATTTGGAAACACGGAGGCTTGTCAAATCATGAAATCGAGAATGGAGATATCAGCAATTGAAGAAGATGCAACACTCCAGGAATTATTTGAATTTATTTTAGATTCCGGATATTCAAGAATTCCAGTTTACCGGGAATCTTTAGATAATGTTATTGGTATTCTATACATCAAAGATCTATTACCTTATTTAAACGAACAGGGAGATTTGGATTGGAAAAAGATGTTGCGTAAACCATTTTTCATTCCTGAAAATAAAAAAATTGATGATCTATTGAAGGAATTTCAACAAATGAAAATGCATTTAGCAATTGTAGTGGATGAATATGGTGGTGCATCCGGAATTGTTACTTTGGAAGATATACTAGAAGAGATTGTTGGTGATATCACGGATGAATTTGATGAAACTGAGTTGATATATACAAAAGTTGATAATCAAACTTATATTTTTGAAGGACGGACAGCGCTGGTTGATTTTTACAAAGTAACAAATATTGACTCCAAAGAATTCGAACAATTAAAAGGGGAATCTGATACGCTTGGTGGTTTTTTAATTGAACAAGCCGGAAGAATTTTAAAAAATAATGAATTTATCATTTGTAATCAAATGAAGCTGGTTGTTGAATCCTCAGACAAAAGGCGTATCAAAATGATCAAGTGTATTCTTCCTCAAACCATAGAAAATGAAATATAATACATTTAATGTCGGTTTCTTTTCAATATTCATTTTATTAACTTTTATTAGTTGTGACAATGATGTCCTGATTCCAAAGCCCACAACTCATTTAATGGTAGATTTGCCGGAGCATTCTTATAAGAAATTTAACGATAGCACGAACTACACTTTTGAAATGTCAAATCTATGGAACTTACGTTTCAATTTCACAAAACAAGATTCACTTATCCTTTACTTTGGAAAAAAAATTGATGGAGATTTACATTTTCAATATTTTAAAATTGATACAGTAAACACACTTTCGAAGTTAATCAATCAAACTTTTGCGAAAATAGATTATCACAAAATTCGCGCGAAACAAATGGTTGACACTTCATTTATAATCAACAAAAAACGAGTATTTGGTACGCTTTATGAGTATATCGGTAATTCAGCAACCAACTTTCAATTCTATTTAACCGATTCATCGAATCACTTCGTTCGAACTGAATTATTGATTCGAAGAACTCCCAACTATGATTCCTTACAACCCACTTTGCATTATATCCGAAAAGACTTAATTCATTTAATAGAAACATTTGAATGGAAAAAACAGTGAAAACTGTTATTTTAGCCATGGGAAGTAATTTAGGTGATCGCTCCAAGAATATTACCATAGCTATTAATCGCATTCAGCAGGAAGTTGGACACGTAATTTCTACCTCAGAGTTATTGGAGACAATACCATTTAATATGGAGTCAACGGAAACCTTTTTAAATAGCTGTATTAAAGTTCAAACCGCTTTAACCCCATTAGAATTGCTACATTGCTTGCAGGAAATTGAAACCGATTTAGGAAGACCCAAAAACACGAAGGGAAAAAAAGTATCAAGAACTATCGACATTGACATCATTTTTTATGATTCAGAAGTGATTGAAACAACCGAATTAAGCATTCCACACAAGGAATATTTTAAACGAGATTTTGTTTTGAGACCACTGCTTCAAATCGCACCAAATTTTATTGATCCATTGAAAAATTTAACAATAAAACAGTTAATAAATTAAAAAAGTCTTAAGGCCGTTTGTTTTACAATCAAATTGTTGCTAATTTTGGCGGAAATATAATATTACGATAATAGTAAGAATATGAGAAATACCATTTTTAAAATCACATCACTTGTATTAACTACATCTGTATTAAGCAGTTGTGATGTCCTAAAAGAACTAGAATACAAAGTAACACCAAGTCCTTTGGAAATGCATGGTGATTCAGTTCGAGTTAGAATTGACGTTAAAGTACCTGAAAAAGGAATTAAAAAGAAAGTTGTAGCAGAAATAACTCCAACGCTTGGAAGCCTAACTTTGGAATCGATTAAAGTTGCTGGTGAAAAAATTCAAATCGGCGAAAAAACAATTGCCTACAAAGCGGGTGGTAAAGTAACTTATGATAAAACGTATGCGTACGATCCAAGTTTTGAAAGTAGTGAATTAGTCATGACTTTGAAAGCATACAAAGGAGCTATTGGGACGAAAGAGAAAAAGAAAGAAATGATTCAATCTAAAAAATTGGCAGATGGAACTATCATTACTCCATTGTTAGTTCAACCTGATTTTAGAGTTGTTGAATTAACCCAAAAATATGTTCAAACTAAAAGTGACAACACAACATCATTTACTATAAACTTTGATAGAGGTAGCTCTGAATTGCGTTCTAGTGAAATGAAGGATGCTGATGTAGTAGCTTTTAAAGAATGGTTAAAAATAAATGCAACTAATTCTAAAATAACAATTAAAGAAATTTCAATCAATGGCTATGCTTGTCCGGATGGAGTTGAAGGTAAAAACGTTACACTTTCCGATAGCCGTGTTTCTACAGCTTCTAAAGCAATTGAAACACTTTTGAAAGATGCTAAATATCCTAAATTAGATCTTAAGTTACTAGAAAAAATCAAAGGATTTGGAGAGGATTTTGAAGGGTTTCAAGCTAAATTAAAAGAAAGTAAATTAGCAACTGAAGAACAAAGCATGATTGTACGTATCATCAAAGAAACTTCAGATTTAGATTCTCGTGAGAAAAAAATCAAAGATATTTCAAAAGTTTACAATGAAATTGAAAAAGACATTTTCCCGAAATTAAGAAGAGCTGAAGTTGTTATTAAGTATGATTTAGTAGGTTATTCAGACGAAGAATTAAAATCAATTAGTGCTTCTAATCCTTCTTCATTGAAATTGGATGAATTAATTCAAGCTTCAACCTTAACAAATGATGCGAAAGCAAAACAAGCAATTTATACAACAGCATTAAATGCAAATCCTTCGGATAAATTGGTCTTGAATAATTTAGGAGTTGTATTATTTGAACAAGCTAAATATGACGAAGCAAGATCTAACTTTGAAAAATCAAACAAAATTGATAATAGCTCAGTATCAAAAAATAATTTGGGTGCCGTTGCTGGCATAAAAGGTGAGCATGAGTTAGCAAAAAAATTATTTGAAAAAAATGATTTGACTGAAGCAAAACATAACACGGGTTATTATTCAATCAAACGTGGAAAATATGCTGACGCTGTTACTCAATTAAAAGGTTTCCAATCTTACAACCTAGCATTGGCGCAATTGTTAAATGGTAAATCAGAAGATGCAATCAAAACAATTGATGCTTCACCAACCAAAGAAACAGCAGAGTCTTATTACTTAAAAGCAATCGCTAATACACGTTTAAATAATGATGATGCAGCGCTTACAAATTTGAAAAATGCATTAGCTAAAAACTCAAGTTTAAAAGATAAAGCAACGAAAGATAGAGAGTTTTTGCGTTTTGCAACAAATTCAACTTTTACTTCTTTGATTAAATAATTGAATCAAGTTTTTGATTGAAAAGACTATCTTCGGGTAGTCTTTTTTTTTTGTAAACTAACTATGAAAACAGAAATTTTTCCAAGAAATGCCTTGACATATTATAATGCCCTACAAATCAAGCTTGCGGAGGATCAACAAAAGTTAATAGATTTCATAGGACTTCCTTTTAAACAGGAAAATATTACTGAGCAAATAAAACGGAAAAAAGCTCATTTTAGCCTCGCTGAAAGAATAAGGCTTACTAACGTGTTTAAGGATCAATATTTAGCTGTTCAAACCTCTGAAAAAGTGACAAAGAATATTGAATTGATTGAGAAAGAAAACACGTTCACAGTAACCACAGGCCATCAATTAACGCTTTTTGGTGGACCAGCTTATTTCTTTTATAAAATCATACATGTCATTTCACTTTGTCAAAAATTAAAGGAGGATCATCCGGCTTGCAATTTTATCCCAGTATTTTGGATGGCTTCAGAAGATCACGACAAGGAAGAAATAGCAGATACAACTATATACAGTAAGAAAATACGTTGGGAAACTAATCAAACAGGGCCAGTCGGTAAATTTCATTTAAACCCCGAATTTGAAGCGTGTAAAAAGGAATTCCTTCAATTGTTTTCTACCTCTCAATTTAATGAAATAGAACAAAAACTCTTATCTTTTTCAGGTAATACGTTGTCTGAAGGAATGTTTCATTTTCTCAATTCAATTTTTCAACAGTATGGCTTACTTATTCTGGAGCCCAATCGAGCTGAGCTAAAAAGAATGTTAATTCCAGTTTTTGAAAAAGAAATCACACAATCAATAACCTATCAAGCCGTTTCTGCGACTAATAGTGAACTTCAGAAGATTGGAGTTAAACCACAAGCACAAATTCAACCCATCAATTTCTTTCATTTACAAGCAGGTAAAAGGTCAAAAATCATTAAAATTGAGGATGGATTTTCTATTAACAACCAATTTTTTACGCGAGAAGAATTGCTATTAGAAATAAATAATCATCCTGAATATTTCTCACCCAATGTGTTTTTAAGGCCACTTTATCAAGAACTTATTCTTCCAAATTTAGCCTACATTGGAGGACCAGGAGAATTAAGCTATTGGATACAACTCAAAGGTATTTTTGATGCTTATTTAGTGCCTTTTCCGTTTCTCGTAAATCGAATTTCTATTTTCCAAATGGATAATTCACTTCATGAAAAATTAGTTAAACTAAATATTCCATTTTTAGATTTCGCTGCAAGGACCAAAGACGAGCTCAAAAAAGAATTTTTATCTAAAAATAAAGAAGTTATCGATTGGACTGAAACAAAAGACTTGATTGACTTAGCTCACAATAAAGCCCATTTTTTATTTGATAAACACGCTCCTTCGAACAAAAAAATGTTAGATGCAGAATGGAAAACAATCGAAAAAACAATCGATCAAATAACGCATAAGCTTGATAAACAGATAAATATAAAATATGATGTAGCATTAAATCAAATTGAACTAGTTAAAGACAAATTTTTCCCAAACGGTTCTTCTCAAGAACGTGTCTTTCATTTTTTTCATTTTTGTTCAAACGGAAGTCTGGAAAAAATCAATCTCATTATGTCCGCTATTAATCCTTTTGAATCAGGAATCTTGCTTATCCAAGTATAAAAAAAAAATTTGTATTTTTACACCAAAAGAACTTCTTCATGAAACTAATTTTTATTTTATTCCTCGCACTTCTGTTTTTACCTCTTGGATTGTTTGCTCAAAAAACAGACGACAGCTGGTCCATTGATGTATGTTTTGGCGGAACTAACCCTGTAAAACCCTATTCACCAGGATATTGGTCAAATACAGTTTCATTTTTGCATAGCTCTGCCGGCGGTCGGTATATGTTTAACAATAAATTTGGTTTAAAATTAGATGCTGGATACGATCGCGTAACAAATGATATAGTTGGCCAAAATGGAAATAGCTTACCTTTTAAATCAAATTATTATCGCACCTCAATTCAAGGTATCTTTGATTTAGGAAGGATTTTTACTTTTGAAAATTTTTCAGAAAGAATAAGTTTACTTTTTCACGTTGGCGGCGGATTATCCGTCTTGACGAGTAAACAAGAACAAAAAACCGATCGCATGGTGAATTTCCTTTTTGGATTCACTCCTCAATATAAAATTAATGACCGTCTCGCTATCAATGTAGATGCCTCTTTCATTTGGCACATTTATCAGCAATTTACCTTCGATATGAAAAATAATGTTTATAAAAGGGGTTTTGATGGTTTTATTGCAAATGCCTCAGTTGGCGTCAATTACTACATAGGGAAAAACAAAAAGCATTATGATTGGGCATTTTCTCCTTGTTATCCAGACATGCGTTATTTGGAAGATGAAAATTTAAAATTGAAAACACAAAACGACTCATTAGCAAAAAAATTAGGGGATGATGATAAAGATGGTGTTATCAATTATTTGGATTTTGAATTGGATACAGAACCAGGAGCGCTCGTTGATATAAAAGGCAGAAACCTTAAGAATATTGATACTGATGGAGATGGAATTAAAGACTTTTATGATGAATGTCCAAATGATCCTGGTATTCAAAAATTCAATGGTTGTCCTGATAAAAATAAAGGAAATGATACAATCGTTGAAAATAATTTACCTAAAGACACGGTTAAAAAGGATTCATTGAACTCTATTCCTGTGGTTGATTCTGTAAAACCATATTTCAATAAAGATTATACTTTTGAAGCACCAGAAGGATATTCAAGTTTAGCAGATATTCATTTTGGAAAATGGCAAAATGAAATCCTAACTCAAGAGGAATCAACAATAGCTGAAATTAGCTCCTTACTTAAAGCAAATCCTGATGCTAAAATAATTATTGCTGGTCATGCTGACAATGTAGGAGACAAAAATCGAAATATTGAAATTTCAAAGAAACGAGCAAATACAGTTAAAAATTATCTGATTTCAAAAGGAGTTAGTCCGGATAAAATTGAAATCAATTTCTACGGAGATGGAGTACCTAAATTCCTTAACACAACAGAAACTGGAAAATTCTTAAATAGACGTGCTGAAATATTAATCGATTACGGCAAGCAATAATATGAATGATTTTGATCCAAATGGAGTTGGTATTTCAAATGGCAATTTATTCGGATTTCCCGTAACTGAGAATGAAGCAGATATAATATTAATTCCAGTTCCTTGGGATGCCACAGCTTCATATGGTAAAGGAACGAGTAAAGGTCCTCAGGCAATTTTAGATGCCTCAACCCAATTGGATTTTTTTCACCAAAAATTAGATGATGCTTATCAAACTCGGGTATTTTTAACACCAATTTCCAACGAATGGGAGAAGATCAACGAAGAGTTTTGTCTACAATCAATTGATTACATACAGCATTTGGAATCAGGTGCCACTGATATAATAGGGTTCGAATTATTTTTACAACAAATAAACTCGGCACAACAGGCAATGAGAACTCACCTCAAGGAAAGAGCCATCGAATTAATTAAACAAAATAAAATTGTAGCTGTCCTCGGTGGTGAACATTCAACTCCATTAGGACTAATTGAGGCAATTGATGAAAGTTATACTGATTTTGGAATTCTTCAAATTGATGCTCATGCAGATTTAAGAGATGGGTACGAAAATTTTGAACAATCACATGCCAGTATCATGTTTAATGTAACCAAAAATTGCAATAACCTTTCTAAATTAGTTCAAATTGGAATTCGAGATATTGCTCAGTCTGAAATTGATTTGATTGAATCAAGTAATGGCAGAATCAAAACATTTTTCGATTGGGATTTAAAAGAAAAATCCTTCAATGGAGTCAATTGGTCCACCCAAGTTGATGAAATTATTTCTGAACTTCCACAGCATGTTTATATAAGTTTTGATATCGATGGCTTAATTCCCTCGTTATGTCCAAATACAGGTACGCCGGTAGCCGGTGGGTTTCAATTAGAAGAAATTACTTTTTTACTTTTCAAACTAGTTGAATCTGGGAGGAAAATAATTGGTTTTGACTTGAATGAAGTTTCACCCGGTGAATCTGGAGATTGGGATGCAAATGTTGGCGCGCGCGCACTATGGAACTTAGTTTGTGCTACAGAAAAATCTCGAAGAGCAAATGCGTAATTTTTTCACAAAATCACCCTTTTTACTTTTAACTCTCTCAATTATACTTGCGCTCATTTCTTCTTTTTTTTTAGTAAATGAAATAACAACCTATTCATTTTTAGCTGCAACATTTTCATTTTCTTGGTTAATTCAACTTGCTAATATCCACCTATTGGGATTTGAAACTGTTACCAGAAAAAAACTTTCTTGGCTATCCTTAATTCTCAGCTTTGCCTTCTTTATAAATTTAAATAATAATTGGTTGATCGCATTTTGGAAATATGAATTGCTTTTCTTTATGGCTTTACTATTTGGCTATTGGCTATTAAAATTCAAGTACCAAATCAACGCATATTATTTCATATTTCTTTTTTCAACAACGCTTTTAATACTTTTTTATATTGGTATACTAATTCATTACAACCAGTTCAATAGTACTTATTTCGCAAGTGCTTACATCCTATTGAGTAGTTTAATTACCCTCTATTTTATTACCGGATTTCAACGATTATTCAAAAAAGTTCCGTAGGCAAAAAGCCGTTGTTTCCAATAGGTCGATTGATTGATTTCAATAACACTAATTCCTAAACTTGAACTGGCATGTATCATTCTTACAGCCTCACCTTTATTGGAAATAACCATTCCAACATGTGAAATTCGACCATCATTTTTAAAAAACACCAAATCACCACATTGAACCAATAAGGCATCGACCTTTGTTGATTTCGAATATTGATCGCCTGCGGTTCGTGGTAAAATCAGTCCTTCCTCTTTCATGACAAATTGCGTAAAACCGCTACAATCAAACCCTGTAGGATCCTCTCCTCCCCAAACGTATTTTACACCCAACTGTTTTTTAGCAAATTTGGCTAAATCAATCCTGGTTTTTGATATCCCTTTGAAAGAAGTGTAATCATCCAAAGTTGAATATGATCCTTCCACATAGTTATCAAGTTCAATTCCTGCAAAGAATGAATCAATCAACTTGGAATAAGCTGCAACATTTTTCTTTAATTTGGATTCATTCAATTCAGTTAACCAATTCGATAAATCTTGTTTTAATCCGTACAATTCATATAAATGACTTTCTAAAAACTGCTTTCCATCCACCGTTTTTTTCATGTCATTCAACAATTCAATTGCCTGTGCTGGTTTATCTAAATTTCTTTTTAACCAAAAAATACTTGCACTTTTCTGTAGTGTTGTTATGGCAAAATAATAGGTTGGTGCCAAAAGTAATTTTGTTTCCTCATTTACCCTAAGTTGCTTTGATTTTCGATAAACAATACCGTAATGACCTTGAAAATATAATTGTTCTAATTTATCCCCAATCGGATGTTGAGCAAAAGTTGAGTTAACTAAAAAACTAAAAACGAATACAAATACACACTGTTTCATTCTATCAAGCATTCTATTAACTTTAAAGTTAATCATTCAATTCAGATAAGAAAAAAATCACTATTTGTTTATTTTGTAGCATTTTAGAATTGTTTGTTTTTCGTTAATAAAATTAGGCAGTAGGATTCGGAATTCATGTAAAAGAACAGTAATTTTATAATCAAATTAAATCATGGGAAAAGTAATTGCAATTGCCAATCAAAAAGGTGGAGTAGGAAAAACAACTACTACAATAAATTTAGCGGGTTGTTTAGGCGTTCTAGAATATAAAACACTAATAATCGATGCTGATCCCCAAGCAAATGCAACCTCGGGTCTTGGTTTGGACCCAAATACCACACAAAATATTTATGATTGTTTGGTTAATGATCAAAATCCAAAAGAGTTAATCATCGAAACGGCAAGTCCAAATTTATACATTCTACCCTCAAACATTGATTTGGTGGGAGCTGAATTGGAAATGATTAACCTGCCCAATCGTGAAAAAAAGCTTCGATTGGCAATTGAAAAAATAAAAGATGATTTTGATTTTATTTTAATCGATTGTTCCCCTTCGTTGGGTTTAATTACTGTAAATGCGATAACTGCTGCTGATTCTGTAATGATTCCCGTGCAGTGCGAATTTTTTGCCTTAGAGGGATTGAGTAAGCTATTGAATACCATTAAAATCATTCAAGGAAGATTGAATCAGGATTTAGAAATTGAGGGGATATTATTGACAATGTATGACACAAGATTGCGTTTAGCAAACCAAGTGGTGGATGAAGTCAAAACTCATTTTCAAGAATTGGTTTTTGATACAATAATTCATCGCAATACTACGTTAAGTGAAGCGTCAAGTTATGGGACTACAATTATAATGCATGATGCGGCAAGTAAAGGAACGACCAATTATCTTAATTTTGCGCGAGAAATTCTTCAAAAAAATAACTTAACCCGAATTGGTAACGACGATAAAAAAATAGAATTTGACCATGAGCTCTAATGCTAAAAAACGTCCGGCACTTGGAAAGGGACTTAGCGCCCTGCTTGAAAACTCCAATACAGATATTACTTCAAAAGCTAGTCATGCTGGATTAGTTGGTTCCATTTCCATGCTTTCTGTTTCTGAAATTGAAGCAAATCCTTTCAATCCAAGAACGAATTTTGAGAAGGAATCATTGCTGGAATTGGCTGAATCAATCAAAACGCATGGCATAATTCAACCTTTAACGGTTAGAAAAATGGGACGTGATAAATACCAATTAATTTCGGGTGAACGCAGATTTAGAGCGTGCCAACTAGCTGGTATAATGGAAGTTCCAGCCTATGTGCGTATAGCAAATGATCAAGCTATGTTGGAAATGGCATTAGTTGAAAATATTCAACGTGAAAATTTAAATGCAATTGAAATTGCACTTTCTTATGATCGATTGATTCAAGAATGTAGCTTAACTCAAGAACAACTGAGTCAGAAACTGTCGAAATCTCGATCTGGTGTAGCTAATTTTCTTCGTTTATTAAAACTTCCTGTCACAGTTCAAGCGGGAGTTCGGGATGGTAAAATCTCAATGGGTCACGCGAGAGCCCTTTTGAGCATAGAAAATGAAGCTGAAATGTTGGAAAAATATCAACAAATTTTAACGGATAATCTCTCCGTTCGAGAAATTGAAACACTCACAAAAACGATTTCTAAATCTCCGGTTTTTCAACCGGTAGAAAAGATAGGACTTACGAAAAATCAAGTTGTATTTAAAGATTTTTTATCCGATCGATTAACTACAAAAGTTGAAATTGTAAAATCAAAAACTGGTTCCGGTAAAATATCACTTAATTTTAGCTCGGAAGCTGAGTTAAATCGTATAATTCAAACCTTGAAACGCTGATGCGTCTTGTTTTAGTTGTCGTCTTATTCGTATTATTGGACTTTTTTGGTTCCGGTCAAAATATCCCACAAACTAAAAAAGAGGAAGATACAGTTTACAAACATTCCGTTAAAAAAGCGGTTATTTTATCCACTTGTATTCCCGGCGCTGGTCAAATATACAATCATATCGCCATGCCAAAAGGGAGAAAAAAAGCATTTTGGAAAGTGCCGCTGATCTATGCCAGTTTAGGAACTGCATCGTATTTTATCATCCAAAATCAAATTACTCAATCAAGTATAAAAAATGAATACACCAATCGAATTGACGGGAGTGTTGTTTTAAATCCTTTTTGGGAAGCGTATGATAATCAGGCATTACTAACACTACATCGCCAATATTTAGATTTTCGTGATTTATCCATGCTCGCTTTTTTTGCCCTTTATGGGTTTCAAATTGCCGATGCCGGAGTGGAAGCGCATTTTGTGAAATTTGATGTTTCAAATGACATTAGTTTGCTAATAAAACCAAAAATGCTTCATTTCAATCGTGTAGGAGTGTCTTTACAATTCAATTTTCATTAATTTAGTAATCAAATAAGTATGAAAATCGCGCTAATTGGTTACGGTAAAATGGGGAAAGCAATTGAAAAAATTGCTCATGAAAGAGGACACTCAATTGCTGCAGTTGTAAATAGCTCAAATAACATTGACCTTGTTGATTTATCAAATTGTGATGTTGCCATTGAATTTTCTACTCCAGAATTAGCAACAAAACACATTGTTCATTGCTTTAATCATCAAATTCCTATCGTTGTTGGAACAACAGGATGGCATCATGAATTGGAATCAATCAAAACAATTTGTGGAGAAGTAAATGGAAGTTTGATATATGCTCCTAATTTTAGTTTAGGGGTAAATATCTTCTTTGAATTGAACAAACGACTTGCTGAGTTAATGTCAGGAAATCTAGATTATCAAGCGGAGGTTGTTGAGGTTCATCATCTTCAAAAATTGGATTCTCCAAGTGGAACGGCTATTGAACTAGCAAACGAAATAATTTCCTATAACAAAACATATACTGATTGGAAATCTGGAAATGGAATAAAACCGGATGTTTCCTCATCCATATTATCAATTACGGCAATTCGAGAGCCTGATGTACCAGGAACCCATACGGTAATGTATCAATCAGAAATTGATTCAATTCTCATGACACATCAAGCCAATAACCGAAAAGGTTTTGCTCTAGGAGCAGTTGTTGCAGCAGAATGGATTTTAGGAAAAAAAGGAGTTTTCACCATGTCAAACGTATTAAATTCTTAACTCATTATGGCCTTTATTTATTTTTACAGTCTTATACTCATTCATCCTTATTTAGCTTGTTGGTGGATGTCATTTCCAGCAGCAGGAAGAGAATCATGGGAAGCTTTAATTCCTGGATATAATTATTATGTTGCTTTTGAAATAACTTGCAAAGCACCATGGTGGGCTTTTTTAATGTTAGTACCTGGAGTTCACTTAATTATGTTAGCCACATTAAATATTTCCTATTTTAGAAAATTTGGTTATTTTTCATTTGTTGATACAATTCAAGGAATTTTCTTTCCGTATTATTTAATGTATCAAATCAGTTCAAACAACGATCCATGTGTTCCTGAGACAAATTGGGCAAGAGAAAAAGATCGGGCGGATAGAGCATGGAGTGACCATTTAATTTTATTTTTAAGTCTACCCGTTATTGGTCATTTGTTGACTTTTTTAGTTGGACTTTTCAAAAAAGAAAAAAGCGGTGATAAAACCTTGGTTAAAGAGTGGGGAGATTCTATTTGGTTTGCATTAATAGCAGCCGGAATTATTAGAACCTACGTTTTTGAACCCTTTCAAATACCGACTGGTTCCATGGAAAAAACATTACTCGTGGGTGACTTTTTATTTGTAAATAAAATGGCTTTTGGTTCAAAAGTTCCGGTTACCCCTCTCTCCTACCCTTTGGTTCATAATACCGTTCCATACTTAAATATTCGATCTTATACTACCATGGAAAAAGGATCCTTTTTCCGTCTACCTGGATATGTTGATGTACAACGAAATGATGTCGTAGTTTTCAATTATCCATCAGGAGACACAGCTGTTTATGACCCACGAATGCCTGATGGTCTAATGGGACATGATTATCATGGTATTGTCAATGATGAAGCAAAATATTATTGGCAAGAAGAAAATGCAGCAATTATTTCCGAAATAGCTCAAAAATATAAGTATCAATATGAATTTGAAGCGAGAGATAAATTTATAGATTCATTGGGACAAGATTTCATTAAAAACAGTTCTAATTGGAAAGAAAAGGCACGAAATGGTATGAAAGAAGGGATCACCTATTGTCGAGGAGGAATTCCAGGTTCTGATTTAGATTACATTGAACATTTTGGATTGATTGATCGGCCGGTTGATAAACGAGAAAATTACATCAAACGCTGTGTCGCCGTGAAAAAAGATTGGATAGAAATAAAAAATTCAGTGCTATATATCAATGGTAAAAAAGCGTTTGTTGCTGAAAATCAATGTTTGATGTACTTCGTAGATAAAGCGACAGCCACTTTCCCTTCAGCAGATGCTATGTTTCAAAAATATGGCTTAGAGTCCGAACGAGGGGATTATAAATCACCACAAATGATGGATTTTTCGAATAAAATGGAATATTCAATTCAATTCAATATTGATCCAAATAAAGAATTCTATTCGTTCAACATCACAAATTCAGAAAAAACACGCATTTTAAAAGATTTTCCAAAAGCAATTTTCACATTAGCAATAGCAAATAAATCAACAAGTAAAAATAAATTAGCCTTGGATAATTTACGAACGTTTCCGAATGATTTTGCGATTGATAATACAATTACAGATTTTCACCGCATTCAAATACCTTACCGTGGAAAAGTGGTTGATTTCAGAAAGGAAAATATTGCTTGGTACCGACGAATTATTACGGCATATGAAGGACATACCTTAGCAGAAAAGAAAGATGGAATTTATATTGATGGTAAAAAGACAAATACTTATACCATTGAGATGGATTATTACTGGTTAATGGGAGATAATCGATATAATTCTGCTGACTCAAGAATCTGGGGATTTGTTCC
>Ga0049081_10000210_pt1 | contig 22988 bp, 21 predicted proteins | sample GreLakmeER78MSRF_FD_66717 | JGI IMG/M metagenome (GOLD analysis project Ga0049081, IMG submission 66717) | Freshwater lentic microbial communities from great Laurentian Lakes, MI, USA - Great Lakes metaG ER78MSRF | ecosystem: Environmental > Aquatic > Freshwater > Lake | place: Great Lakes...
CCTTCCGTCATTATCGTGTAATTCGATGGACTTGATTTTGCTGCTTCAAGGAAGCAGTCAATCAGTTCCTTCATTGCCGGATCAACCTTTGGATGATTCGACATCAGCGCAAGGCCATCCATGTACGCCTTGCCAGACAACGTCGTGAAGTTGTACTTCTTGTATTTCTCGACCAACGAAAGATCAATTAGTCCACTCGGACCTCTCGTTACTTCGTTCAGGAATCGACGAACATAATCATCGATCCGGACCGATGTTGCGGCGTGCATCAATTCATGCGCGAATATCCGACCGTCGCCATCAACATCTTTCTTGGACAGCATGATCGTCTCGTCCAAGTACATGAACTTGGCGCGGACGCTTGGGTAAATTTCGACGTAATTTCCGGCGGCTGCATTTGCGACCGCCTGTTGGTTTGCCGTCGGCGCAAGCGCCGCGAGATCTCGACCCGTGATGATTGAGTTGAGCGTGTTGATCAAGTTCTTGATCGGTTCGCTCACGCCAGTTGTCCGCTGCTCAAACCGCTTGGCAAGTTCTGTCGATGTCGTTGTTTCGCTCGGCGTACCCGTGGTCTTCTTGAACCGGGCCGAGAGCGTTCCACCGCGTTCAACAATCTGCATCTGACGAAGCACGTTCTCGTTGTAAGAACCCTTGCGCTCGACTGGGACAGAACGCTTGCCGATGAGAGCAATAGCGCCCATGTCAATGCCGCGCTGGGAAAGTGCTTTCGGAAAGTACACGCCATCGAATCCTGCATCTGCCACCGCAGATTCAAACTCGTTTGCGTTCTTTACCCGTCCGCGCAATTTCAGCGGATCGCGATTTGCGTCGTAGATGTTGTTGAGAATCACCCCGTGAATCTGATCTCCAACACCAGATTCTGGAACTACCCCGTTTCCATCATCAACATAGAAATACACACGATGACGAAGGCGGTCATCTTCGGATGTGTTGACGCGACTGGCCTCGGCTCCGCGCATCCCCGTCCCGTAGAACCTTGAATTCAGCCTTGCGCGGGATTCTCCGGAGAAGTGGATTCCTGTGAAACGAGAGGCTCCTGCAACTGCGTTTCCGTATTCCCGAGCCACTCCGAGAGAGCCTGCTCGTATGACTGATGCATCGACAGTTGCCTTTCGTCGGGCGGCATAGACTGCTGTTGATCCCCATCCGTACTTGGCATTGAAGTCTTGGTTGACGGCTTGGACACGGCGGCGTAGATCTCTGACCCCATCGAGTAGATCGGGTCGTTCGGACTGGATTCCAGATAGATAATCTTCGCCATTTGGATTCTTCTCCCAATTGTTGCCGAGGTAATTGCCGTCCGACCGGAAGGTCTTCACACGGACAGTACCACCACCGAAGTCATCCGGCAAGGACGAAAGCACTTCTTTCATCCCCTGCTGGAAATCTTTGTCCTTGAGACCTTCGACAAAGTTCAACACTCTGATTCCGTCTTCGCGGTATCCGGGCGCAAGATCCCACATTCCGAATCGGTCGTAGATCTTCTGATAAAGCAAGTTCATTTCAGATTCGTCAAGCGCACGATCAGTCATCAGACTGATGCCGTTGTGGCGAATCTTTGCTTCTTCCCAGATTGGCGTGTGATAAACAACCGAGTCCTGCTCAAGCACAAACCCCTTGATCAAGGATGCAAGATTGAGAAGTTTCTTTGCCTCTGGCTTGATGGCCCGATTCTTGCCAGTATTCGCCATCGGAACCGGGACAAGAGTCTGCGCTCCAGCGCCGATCTGACTGTTCCACGCGCTGAATCCGGTGAAGGTTCGTCCCTGCGGCAGGCCAGCCATATCGGCGATCACATCGCGACCGCCCTTGAACAGGATATCGCGAATGGCATTCAGGTACTCAAACTTCTGCTCGGTCGTGGCCGTGTGGATTCCGGGAAGTGATCGGCCAGTCGCCGTGCTTGGGGTGGCCTCCCACGACAACTGTGCCAGACGATCATTGATCGCGTTGCTGAAGTCGTACTTGCTGTCAGCAACACCTTCCTTGGTAATGGCGCGTGCCATGCCCATCTTGTGAGCCAACTTGAAATGGTCGTATTCGCGGTCCTTCTTCACGCGATATACGTCAGAAACCTCCTTGGTTTCCGGATCAACCTTCTTGACCATCTCTCCGATTCCGACCTTCAGTTCCTGCTCCTTCAGATCAGCACGGATCGGGTCAATGCGCCCCTTCATTGCCGTCCAGATCGCGGCCTGAACCTGATGCGCCTTCCATCCAAGTTCTGCCGCAAGACGCTGGATCTCGCGTTCGGAGAACTTGTACTTCGGACCCTGATCGAGCGCCTTGTCTCCGTAGTCAAACGCCAGCGCCATCCACATATCCATCGTGGCAACGCCTTCGTCCAACTTCTCCGGAGCGATTTCAACCATCAGGTTCTGATAGAACGAGTTGGTCTTGATGCCGCTCCAAGCCTTGCCATTGACAAGAAGATCCGTGGCCTTCTCGTTTCCACTACCAAGGCCAGCCTTGATTTCCACTCCGGCCTTCCATTGGTAGTACGCCGTGAGCGCCATCGCCATGTTTGCCGGAACGGTGGCGTTCGGCGAATAGATGGCAATCAGGGCGACGATCTTCTCTGCTTCATCAACGTCGCCGTTGACGATGTCGAGAATTGCCCTGCTTGAATTCTCATACCACATCTTGCCATCCTCGCCCTCCAAGGCGAGTTGGCGCAACTTCGTCCGCAGTTGCTTCAGTTTGGCAGGGGATCCGCCAATCCAGTCAGGAGCGCCAACGTAGCGACCAGTAGCCTTTTCTCGCTTGTGACCAACGTCGCTCTTCGGCTTGGACGGACGCGCCCACAGCGTTGCGTACTTGGGGCCGAACTCGGCGTACATCTCCTGCTGCATCTGCCGACCGATCTGCCTGTCATCATCTGACAGCGTTGACGGATCGGATTCCATTGCAGCCATGATGGGGTACAGGCGCTTGCCCTGCGCGAACGTCTTATCACCCTTTCGGATGTTGTTCACGGCAAGGTTGACCATCGCCTTGAAGTCCGGAGTCTCGGCCCGTGCCGCTTCTGCCGGGGTCATACCGCTCGCCGTCAGCACCGCCGCCGAAGCGGACGGTGGGACGGGAGCGGCAGACGGCGCTGCCGCAGCGGCGGCAGGGGCAGCAGCCGTAGTCGATGGGGCGGTTGGCGTTGGGGCAGTCTCGGCCATCTGAACAGCGCCAGCAACCTTTATTGCTTCAACCATCTGCCGACCAAATTCAGTCAGCGCTACTTCGCTTCCGAACTTGGCGGGAGCAGCCTTACGAGTGATGCGCTCCTGCGCCCCCTTCATCAGCACCGAGCGCACGCGCAGGGCAGTTGCCGCTTGCTTGCCACGAAGGCCCAACTTGATGATGACGCGACCGAGTAGGCCGGGAGCCTTTCCGGTCTTGAAGAATTCTTCCATCGCAGACTGGGTGATCTTCGCTTCGCCTTCAGCCTGAAGCAGAGCGCGTCCGGTACGCTCCTCAACCATTTGCCCCTGCATCATGGGACGAGCGCTGACACCACCGACTTCCGCTGCGATGGTTCCGGCAGCAGTCTGGGCCAGCCTGTCATCCGCTCGCAACTTGTCGTTGAAGTACTGGACACCAGCCTCCACCGTGGACTGCTCGTCAAACGACTGCCGTAGAACCTTGTAGAGGTCTCCGTCGGTCGCCTGAATTACATGGACGACTTCGTGATAGGCATATCCCATCGCAGCAGCAAACTCGGATTCCTTCATGCCAGAACGAAGGTAAACCGTGTTCGGAGTCGATGGGCTGTAGAAGGCAGGGCGAGTGTCGTTTGGATCCGTGGGATCGTAGAACTGAACGTCGTATCCGAGAGACTCCATCTCGGACTGGACCTTGCTATCCGTATCGCTGGCGGGAGCGGCAACCGATAGTTTCTCCGCAGCCAGAACATCCGTGGTGTTCAGTTTGATGGTCGGAGTATTCCGCCCATTGAACGCCGCGATGGTCATCAGGCGCGTGCGAGCGGCCAACAGTTCAGCACCAAGAATTGACTGGTTGGAAAACGCCGAATCAAATCCGGCCTGTGCAGCCTCTACGTTCTTGGTCGCAGCGTCAATCGCGTCCTGCTTGCCACGCTTATTGGCGCGAGACAGTTCCTTCTGCGCGTTGTCAAGAGCGCTTGCCGCTGAATTGAGCGCAGCAGCACCAGCCTGACGATCTGCGTTTGACTGGTGGTATGCGTCGCGAGCGGATGAAAGTTCCGCCTGTCGCTCCTGCGGAGACATTGCACGCATGGCATCGACGGTCGCCTTCGGCATCGCATCCCAGAAGTCGGGGTCGGAGAATGCGTTGTTGCTTCTCGCAATCTCTGCGCTGATGCGGTTTCGCATCCGCTTCGCCTGTGCCGCTTCGCCAGCAGCAATAAACGGGTGTGCGCCAGCGCCGCCGAATCCGCCGTAGAACGCATCCGCAAATGCTTCCTTCGCGCCATCCCAGAATTCAGGGCGCTCCTGTCCCTGCCAGTTCTTGGTCAGCGAATAGGCAATAGAAGCGCCGCCTTCTTCAGCCGCTTCCGACGCATAGGCCAAACCAAGACCCGTGGCAAACTTCATCGCCGGGTTCATGTCCTTCATGGACTGCGTAGCCTGTTTGCCCCATCGAGTCTTGGCAATCTTCACAGCAGCCTTCGTGCCAAGCCATTCGGTAGCAGCCTCAATAGCGCCGCCCTTGAGCGCGGAGATGTACTTGTCACCCGGCTTGTACAGGCCATCCTTGCTGGTCAGCATCCCATCGATGTACGCCTGATCGTATTCGTTTGCAGCGCCGCCAGCACCCTGAAGAAAGAACAGCGCCGGAGCAGCCATCGGAGCAGCAACGCCAAGTGCGATGTTGGCAACGCCATTGGTGACAGCAGCGGTGACCTTGTCGGTAAACGTATCTGAAGTCACCGCAGCGGTATTCGCCATGCCGCGAGTGAATCCTTCGACCTTTGCCATCGGATCGACCGCATCCGGCACAACCGCTTCAATTGTTGTTGCTGCGCCACGAACGGTGGCGGCAGTCATTCCGGCCAGAGATCGGCCAACCGTATCTCGGATTCCGCCGCCAGCCTGCAAGGTCTTGTCATCAGCGCGATAGATCTGCTCGGCCAACTGACCAGTACCTTCGTCGCCGAACAACTTTGCCATGACAACCGACAGGGCTTCTGCACCACGCTGAAATCCAAATGGCGTAAGACCGGAAGACAACATCGCGCCAGCGGTCTCGCCAGCAGCCTGCGCTTCCATGCCACCGGGAGCGGTTTCCTGACGCTGCTCGCGCCCAACTTCGCGCACAAGGTCGAGATAGTTGGTCTCGACCGGAAGTTCGCGAGCCATATCGAGCAACGACTGCTGGGTGTTGTCGGGCATCTGATTCCCTATTACTTGTTCTGGTACTGACGAATGACCTGTGCTGCCTGCATGATCATTTGCTTCTGCTCATCGCTGTACTGGTTCGCAGCCTTGAGGCGAGCCGGATCATTTCCAAGGCTAACAATTCGCTGGAGTACTGCCTTCGGATCTTCCGTCGGATTGACCTTCAGCATCGCCACGGTTTCCGACAGGATCGCATTCGCATCCTGCTCTGAAACGCCGCCCTGCTGCTGGCCACCGCCCTGATCTTGCTGCGGCATCGCGCCGCCGTACTTCAGAGTCTCGCGCTGCGCGTACGCCTCATTCGCCATCTGCTGGCGCTGAATGGCGACAGGGACGGTTCTTGCCGGAGGAGCAGCAACATTTGAAATCGCTCGCTTGGCATTGTTGGCAACGTCAAGAGCGTCAACGAGCGCCGACAAACCAACCTCATCAGTCGCCAGAATCGGACTCCATCCAAGACGCTGGCTGACGGAATTGAAACTATTCAGCAGATTGGTCATTTCGACCATGTTGTACTGCCCGTCAGCGTCTCGATGCGGCAGCGTGATCGGCTCCGGAAGCGGAGTCATCATCGGCTTTGTCATGGCGTGCAAGAGCGATACCACCGGAAGCGGACCAGCATTCTGCTGATTGAGATTGTCAATCAGCGTCATGGTGCTTGGAAGCGAATACTGCTCCGGCTTACGCCGAAGCGCAACCATGTTTTCAATGAGCGGCGCTGCATACGGCTGATCCGCATATGCAGACATACTCTGCCGATACATTTCGTTGCCCTGCTTGTATTCCGCAGACTCCATGTTCAGCGCCTGCTGCGCGAATTCCTTGGTGACTGGCTTCCCGCGCCAAGTGATCATCTCCGCGTCCTGCTTCTGCTGCTGCCGCATGAACTCGCCGAGTTGCTTGACAGCCATCTCCGGATCGTTCTGATACATGGCGGCAAGGTAACCGCCGATATCCGGGTCATTGGCGGCAGAGACCTTCTTTGCCATGTTGTTGAAGTACGGCTGAAACTGGCGACGCTTGGCATCGAGAATGCGCTGCTGCTCCAGTTGCTGACGGCCCTGCGAACGATGTTCGATTGCAGCCATCCATTGCGGAACGGTCAACTTGATAACTTGGCGCTGGCCGTCTTCATCAACGAACGCAGCCGCCGGAGTGCCGTCGGCGAGCGCTCCAAAGTTCAGCATCTCCAGACCTTCAAAGTCACCGTTCTCAATGCCGCTTACGGCCTGCATGAACGTCGGATTCTTGACGTTGGTCGGATTGCCGATGTACGCAGTACGGTCCCGGTCCGCGTATTCGACAGCCTGATTGACAATCGGCGGGAGATCCTGTTCGGAAATTCGCGGAACATTGTTCTGCATCTCCTGTTGGCGGAACCCGTTCGCGTACATGGCGCGATTCTGGCGAGGATTGCTCATGGATCCATCAAGTCTATTGATGGCGGTATCAAGTGCTGGTTCCATTACGCCATCCCCCTCACGCCGGAATTCACTCCGGTCAGGTACTGGGCTGCACGGCTTGCGGCAAGACCCTGCTGGGCAAGAAAAACCTTTCCAGCCGGAGAAAGGTACGACGCACCGATGTTGAGTTCCCCGGTATCAAGCATCTCTTCTTCGGTCTTGCGACGAGACTCGGTCTTTGATGCTTTGAAAGTCCCAAGCATCGCCTTCTCGTTCTCAAGATCCTTCTGCAACTTTGCCTGATACTCATCCAGCCGAAGCGCTGCCGCCGCTTTGGCCTTCTCGACCGTAAACGGCATCTGCGCCTGCTCGGTGTCGTACTGAAACTGGGTCTGCTGCGCGGCATTTGCCATTCCAAGACCACCCTGAATAGCCATTCCCGCACCCCGCCACGGGTTGTTGAGATCCGTATTGGCAAGTCCAGCGCCAATTCCTTGGGCCATCCCGGTTCCCGCGTACATGAAGAACCGTCCAAGGTTTCCCATATAGGTGGCGTTCTGGGCGCTCTGCCGTTCCATGTCCTGCTGTGGTGTTCCTGCCGACATCGTGATTCTCCTTATGCTCGCAGGCCAGCCGAATAAGCGGCTCCGGCCATGTACGGCTGATACATACCCATGATTCCAGACGCGATACCGCTGGTTGCGCCGCCGACAATTGCCGCCGCCGCTTGATATCCAGATCCGGCGTACTGCGCCTGTGCCTGCTTTCCGCCCATCACCCGAGCGACTCGTTCGCGCTCAAGGTTGACTTGGGCGTTCAGGAAGTCAGCGCCAAGTGCAGTCTGCTGACGGGCAACATCCTCACGCTGCGCGAACTGCTGCTGCAAGAACTGCTGCTGGAGTGTCAGGCCACCGCCAGTACGGGCCTGCGCCATCTGCGTGAGATTTGCCAGCCGTTGCTGTTCAAGACTGGTAGTTCCTTGAACCATCGCCTGTTCGATTCCAGCCAACTGACTGGCGTACTGCTCCTCAACAACGCCCTTCTGAAGAGCGCCCTGTGACTGCTGGGCAGCAAGAGCAGATTGACCGAATGATGTTCCTCCAAGTCCCGTAAATGCCTGTGACTGCTGCATCCGAGCGAGGTTTTGGGTAGTCGCCTGATCAATTGCTGCAAGCGTGTTGTTTCGCCCAACCTCGACAGTTTGGCGAACACCCCTCATTCCCTCTTGGAACTGGTTGGTAATTCCAGAAGATTGCTGGGCGTATGCGTTCTCCAGATCCTTGAAACGCTTGTCGAAATCACCGATGAGTTGTTCGTATCCACCCTTGTACTGGGACAAGTTGGTTGTGCGGTTCTCAAGGAAAGACTTCAGGATCTTGTCTTGCTGCTCCTGCTGGTACTCGCCAAGATCCTGATACTGACCGCCAGCCCATTCCGTCATGGTGCGATATGCACGCGCCTTGGCATCGGCGGCTTGCTTGGCAAGGATTCCGGACGCAATAGCGCCTGTTCCGGCAACCACGCCGCCAACGGCAAGACCAGTACCGATTGCGGCTGCTGCACCAGCGCTGATTCCGACTGCTGCTCCGATGAATGACATTTCAGATCTCCATCTCTAGGGCGTGCGCCACTCGGCCAGAAGTTCGATAATCCACCGTAATCTCACTTCCCGCTGCAATATCACACAACGCTATCATGTCTACATGGTCGCCAATTCCGGTAGCCCGGAATTCTGCGTTCGGCTCATGGGAGTGGTTCGTGAAGCGGCCAGCAACGCACCGCATTTGGTCCCGACGGGCAGGAGCGATGCATTCCCCGGCAGAGATGTCACGGATGGCGACAACGCCAATACCGTGGATCCTAGACTCGGACATGACCATGTTGCGGAAGCACGCCTCGGTCTCGACAAGATCGTCGGTACGACGCATGACGGAATCGATGAATCCTAGCGGCAGACCAAACTCACGCACAAATGTGTTGTAGTCAGATCGAGCCTTGCTAGCCCAGTCAAACTCAATACCGGGTCGGCGAGTTTGAAGGAGATGACTTTCGCTAGTCATTTCATCTTCTGCAACTTCGACCACTTCCGCCTTGGTATGGATGATGGTTGTCCAGTAGGTATCGCGATGGGTGTAACCAACTCGCTTGTACCCCTTGGCTGCGGGAAGAACGTGATACCCAACTAGCCGCTGCATCCCATTGTCTGTCGTGACGCTGATGTCACCAGACATGATGCAAATGTTGTCTAGGTTGGTGAGCGTTCCGGTGACCGCAGTACCAGCAGGAATGAAGATGGTCCGCGCATACATCTCACCATGAATGAGACTTGCGGTTTCCATGTGTACTTGCGGCATCGCCAAGAGCCGTTGCTCAAACTGGCGAATCTTCTCCAACTCATCCTTGGCAATGGCGTGTTCAGACATCGATGACTGTCCTTCGTGGGCCGACAGGCTCTAGGTTCGCGGCGATACGTTCAATCGCAAATGGATACCCAGAGGAAGATAGACGCAGGAACATCGCGTTTGCACGAACGCGACACCGCATCCGGTTGTTTGCTCCCTCTGCCAGATTTCCAAGACTTGTGACCGTCGCGCCTTCAAAGAGGTTGATAGAAATCGAATCAGTCACGGTAGAAAGCGTTGACACGATTCCACCCGATGGGTTGGTAACCGTGTATCGATACTCGCCAACGCTCGGATCTTCTGCGTACTGCCCGTTCACCTGTTGCTGAACAAACAGCGGGAAGTCCTGATAGTCGCCGCTCTGGAATCGGATGTACCACCGAGTAGCGCCACCAATCGATCCACGAACCAATTCGTAGACGCTGTCGTTGTCCTCATAAACACGACGCAGCGGATCAAGGAACGTGTCTTGAGTGGTATATGTTCCTTCAATCGGCGCTGAAAACTGACCATCAAGGTATTCGGTGACGGTCTGTGAAGCACCGCCGCCGTTGTAATCAGGGGACACTTGCGGATCGCTACCAGCGACTCCTGATGGTCCTGACAAATTCGCATTTCCACCGTTTGCGGTGATGGACACCAACGCGGAAATCAATAGCGAGTTGATGTTCTCCGCAATCGCTTCCTGCGCCGTGTCAGCCGATAGCAATTGCGCGAGCGGATTGGTTGCACTCCCCTTCACATTTGTGTCTGGGAGATAAACGTCAGCGCCAAGTTCAATCTGGACTTCGCTACAGAATGCAAGACCGGGTTGCGTTGAAACCATCGGTCCAATCGAAACCCTACTTGGGATCTGCTGGGCGATTGATTGCCCGATGGTTGGATTTCGCTCTACCGGATATCCAGCCGCAACATACCCATCAATTCCAGCAACGACTTTCTGATCGAAGTAGCCGAGCATCCCATCGCTGCTTCCCATCAGGGCAACTTGATTGCGACCATCGGTGGTCAGCATCTGGCAATTGGAATATGCGCCGACAAACGTCGGATCGTACATCTTGAACGGGAAGAAGCCATCAACCTGATCAGAGTAGAACAGATGCGTGCTGCTCGTCGGCTGATCGGTGCGAGTCAGGTAAATCCACAGACCTCGGCGCTCAACATCGTAAACGAGCGATGCGTCGATATCTTCCCACTTCACCTGATCAAAGAACGAATCGAGCCTGCTCAACGAAACCAACTGGCCGCGATCAATATTGAAATCGTTTGGGTTCAGGCGATACAAGCCATCCTGCGCGAGAACGTACACGGTCTTCTCTGGACCATTGCACCACGCACGCGGACCAACAATGCCAACGGTGCGGCTCATCTGCTGGATTGACGCATTGCCAAAGACCGGATCCTGCGTCAGCATGGACATCGACTTCGATCCCGCAAAGATGATGCTGCCCTGACCGAATGGAATCAGCGAGACGATGTTGTCACCCGGCGCTCCCCATTGCCCATCGTTTCCTGCAATTGCATCATCAGCAGTTCCGGTGCTGGCTGACCACTTATCCGGATCTTCAATCGAAGACATGAACCAAACGTTCTCAAGTTGACGAACGCCAGCAAGAACCAATCGCGAACCGAACAAAGCAATCAGCGTCGCGGTATATGTCGTTCCGCTAATGACTTTTTTTACCACATCTTCAGGGCCGTGGGAAGCGTGTTCCCAGTTTGACCATACGGGCGGATTTGCAAATAGATCGACCTTTCGGTAGTTGGTTCCATCGACGAAGTAGCAGTACTGGCCGCGCTGCACACCCTCAACTCGACCAGTCGTATTGAGTGCAGCCGTAGTTACGCTGCTTGGACCAAGCACCTGTTGTGGATCATCACCCGGATCGATGTAATAGATCTTGCCAGCGTTCACCACCAGCACGCGATCCTTGACCACGGGATTTGATGAACCGCTGAATGCCGTGGTGCGAACGAGGCATTGGACCACCGAGTTGGTAGCGAAGCGGTACATCCGGTTGAAGCCCGGACGAGTTCCAAGCCGAATCTTTCGACGGAACGGATCTGCCGGGATCATGTTCAGGATGTCGTGGGTATATCCCTCCGGCACACCGCTGTACGCGGTATCCGCAATCCAACCACGCAAGGGAATGATCGCTTGCGTGTATGGCATCAGGAAATCCTCGTCATAACAACCGTGGCTCTTGGACCACCAGTTGTTCCACTTGGCTGTTCCCACCTAAAAATTGCTTGAGTTTGCGCTCCGCTCATTACATATGGACACGGGTAATCCGAATTATTTTCATCGCCAACCGCTCCTGATGCAACTGCTTTTATGAGTCCACGGCGATACCAAGCGTAGTAATTTCCGGAGTTTGATGCCCAGTTAGTAGCGACAGTAGCAGCAGTATCAGAACCACCATGAATGATCAAAGACTCTCCTGCTTCCAATACAACTCGCGCAAAAACCGGATTGCTTCCAGTTGCTCTAGTGAATGCAATTGGAACTGCATAAAGAACTCCAACTACTAGCGTTGTAACATCAAGATCTTTGTTTACCGTTGATGCCGTGTTGAGTGCCAAATCAGTCCATGCGGTAATTGATGTATTGGGAGCCGTATAAGCAGGAGCAACAAGTCCTAGCATGGTCCTTGCTTGCGCTTGAGTGAGCGCAGACACATCAGTTGCAGTTGCTGTCCCGCTTGGAGTTCCAAGAAATACTGGAACGCTTGATTGAGGCAGTTTTGCAAGCGCAACGCTATTTGCAGTAAGAGAAGCGCCAGACAGACTTGTTGCCGGAAGTGATACCGATCCTGCCGTCACGGTAAGACCACCAGCAGTCACTCCAAGACCGTTACCTACCGTGATTGCACCAGTAGTAGTGAGCGCACCATAAACTTGCGCTCCATTTTCATTGGTGGAAAGGCGAGGACCTTGAGTTCCACCAGTACTGGTTGTGTAAATAGTGACGTTTCCGCCATTACCCGGAGTTCCGTAAACGTACTGTTTGGTATCTGATCCGAAGGAGTATGCACCATCTCCGCTGACAGTAAATGTCCCAGCGGTAGTACGGTTTGAAGTGACAAGGCCGTTGACATCAAGTTGGGTAGCGGGGGAAGTTGTTCCGATTCCAACTTTCCCATTGGAATCAATTCGCATTCGTTCAACGCGCGCATTAGTTTGAAACACAAGAGAATTTGTGTACGCACTAATAATCGTATTTGCCGTTGAAGCGGGAACGCCTTCAATCAAAACAGAATTAGCAGGAACACCAGATGCCGGGACACCTGTTTGTCCAGCAGGAAGAATTTGTGCGTATGCAGTAGAGTTCAAACTCCTAACTTGAATTCCGTCAGCAGTAAGAGACGAAGTGTCAACCTGAAGTCTATTTGCTGGTGAAGTAGTTCCGATGCCAACACGGTTGTTGGTGACATCAAGAGCAAGTAGTGTGTTTGGCGCACCGCTGTTTGCTGCGGTGTAGTACGGAGCCTGATACTTCAGGCTGTTCCACAGAGTCGTTCCGTCGCCAATCTTGATGTTTCGCGTATCGGTCTCATAGCCGATCTCGCCAGCAGCAAGTTGTGGATTTGCTCCCGTCCAAGCGGATGCGGTGTCGCGGCGGATCTGGATCTTGGTTGACATTACTTATGCTCCTCTACGAACGACGGCGGCACGCAGTACCAGCCCTCTGGAATCCTGACCTCATTGTCACCCAACTGCCAGCCGTCAGCGGTCTTGGTGTAGATCTTCCCGCGCACTTCCGGCCCCATTCTGATCGGGCTGGACTCGCTGACCAGCACCGTCCTTGTGCAGCCAGTCGTGAATACGAGCGCCAGCACGGCCAAGAAGACGGCGATCAGAAGGAGCATCTGCACCTTGACCTCGTCCCGCAGCGATCCCCTGCAACCATTGCAACAGGGACATGACGATTGCTCGGACAAAGTCATAGATCATTCCGACTTCTTGTTGTCCTTGGCGAAGATCAGGCCCACGCCAGCCAGCACGGCAGCGGCAAGGGAACCCCAATCCGGAACGGTCACCGGGTTGTTGTCGGTCAGGGCAGTCAGGCAAGCGCCAACAGCCACCAGAATGGCGGCAATGCCAGCACCCGTGGTCTTCCAAGAAGAAGTCTTGATCAGTTCGCTCATTGTTCGTTCCTTTCAAGTTTGGCCTCGATCTTGTCGAGGCGCTTGCTCATGCTCTCTTGATTCGTCACGACTTGCATGAGCAGACGGTCGTGATTGATGTACGCGGGGATAAGCATCCCAAGCAGGGTCAGCGCGATGGCCGCAATGCCAATCCAGTTGGCAGTAGACAGGCTGACCTTGATGTTCGTGTTTTCAATTGTCATTGAACTACCTAGTTAGATTCCTCAAGACGATTGAGGGAAGAACCTTCGGCCAAAGTGTCAGCCTGTTGATATAGAAGCAACGAGATGATGACACCGCTGGAGCAAGTGACATTTCGTTGTAATAAACGCCTGACCCATCTACAACTCCGGTAGTTCCATTGAGCCAGAATGTTGAGTTACCAATTCCATCCGCATCTAAACCAACCGACATTGCAAACTTGCATATCGGTGTTGGAATATCAACATAGAACGAAGAAGGATAGAAGTCTTCTCCGCTAAATGTTGTAATTGTTACAATCGATTGATCTGTAGGAGTTGTTCGCAAAATCTGAAGACTCACAGATGGAGAAAACGCATTTGGAGCCGTGTTGAAATTGAAGATCGAACGATCAATCGTTTGGTTTTGAAATGACAAATTCAGATTGCCAGCGATGGTAAATCCCTGTTTTACATCTATCGCTTTTGTGCCAAGATTATCCGCTTGTGTTGCCGCCTCATTGTCAGCAAGTGCAAGTTGAGCCGGATACAAATCGGCGGTAATGCTTGAAACGTCAATTGACGGACCAAAAACCGTCACGGAATTATTTGCTTCCACCAAGCGAATAGATGGATTGATTGGCCCCATTAGACCCTTGACCCATACGCGAGTCCAATACTGCTGCACAGTAACAGTCGTGAATGTTCCGGTGACACTCAACTGGATGGTCTGTGTATTCGCATCTCCCTTTACCCACACAGAGAAAAACTTCGCTCCAACCTGTGTCAGCGCTCTCGCTTGAGAGAATGTTCCATTCGTCTGACCCGCTGACGTACTGATTGTTACTGCATTTGTTCCGCCAGCAGGATCAGCAATTCCAGTTGCGATGTTGCAATTTGTTCTTGCCCAGTTGTATGTCTGCCCGCTCTGCCCAAATGACGTTGATTGAAATGCGCGATTGGTAACTGCTGGATACATTGGCATACCAAGCAGCGCCTTCGTTGATGGGTCATACTCAAATCGCGGATTGTTCGGCCCAATTTTTGAAAGCAATCCAGCAGAATTGACGTAGTAACCATCCGCTACATTTGTCCCAGTAGGAACAGTTCGCGAATACGCCCATCCGCCAAGGCTTCCGTCGATGGCGTTGAAATCTGCGACCGGAGTTTCGAGAGTCGAAAGCAATTCCATCCGCTCCCGATATGGGCAGAATGAAGCCGACTTGGAAACTCTGTTGCGAGTTCTCATGTCAAAGAGAAGACCAGAAAGCGTTTGCGTAATTCGTTCCAGATGCGGTGGCTGATCGGAAAATCAAACTTACTAGAGCGCATCCGACGGTATCAACGAGGGCGAATGCAGGAGTTTCAAGACCAGAAGTCGGATCTGCGTTGAATACCTTGGCATCTCCGTAATTCACCGCAAGCGTCTGCGTCTGGGTGAAACTGGTCGCTGCCGTGGATGGAGTGGCAAGCGAAAATGTCGCAGCGGCAGATGGAGTGATGGTGAAATCGGCAATCAGATGCGGCACATACAGACGGGTATTACCTTCCGAAACGATGTTCCATCCAACCATGCGTGCCGCCAGCCCGGTATAGAGATTTCCGCCCGTAGAAACGGTCTGGAATGGAATGATCTTCATCAGCGTCATTCCCTCGGTGTGCCACACAAGTTGGCTTCCCGTGGTGGTCGGGGCCGTGGTAGTCGGGACGCGAGCAGTATTGCTGGTGGAAATGGTCGCGTGAGTAGCAGCAGCAACCTGAAGATCACGAATGACCGTCTTCTGTTGCGTCAGAGAATGCGCTGTTCCATAGAAGTCCTGCTGTGCCACTCGATTACCACTCCTGAAGCGGGATCCGCTTCCACTTGTTGTCGGAAACACACACGAAGATGTAGTCAGATCCAATCACGATGTCGCCGCGCTTACCAGTTTGCGATGACGAACGAATGTCTGCGCCACTAGTAACCGTAAGTCTGGAGATGATGGCATTTCCGGAGATATGAACCTCATCGTTGACCATGCTCACTCGATCAACACCGTCAAGACTGATCGACATCCGAGCAGATCCGCTGATTGACTGATCAGAAATGATGACAGATCCGACATTCACCGAGTCAGCGATGACTTGATCAACATCAATTGTGCCAGAAACGATGTCCGACGCAAGATGCTGATGCTGCATCATTGCCTTGGAATCGAGTTGCTGCTTCAGCGTGTCGATATCGGCAATCCCGTGCTGATGAGACGATTCTGCCTTCTGGTTCAGGGCTGATTCCAGTCCAGAAACGTCGTACATGGCGTGCAGATGCGCCCGATTCGCAGCCCCAATCGTTGCCGCATTGATGCGAGACCAACGGCATTCGTATGGAGAAGATCCGAGTTTGACAAGAACCTCCCCTTCCTCGCCGTTGCTGGGAATTCCGACTCCATTTTCGCCGTCCTTGCCCGAACGACCATCAGCACCAGTTGCGCCAGTTGCACCACCAGCAGCGATCAGGGTCCACGACGAAGACGCGGTAGGAAATTCTCCGATGGTCATCTTTCTGCACGCATAGGAACTGCCACCAACGGTGACAACGTCTCCTACGACGTACATGAGTTGATCTGAATACTGTCCCTTGTAGTTCATGGTCAGTTCGGATTCTGGACGTAGCCATAGTCAGGCCGTGTCCAATTGACGGAAGTTGGAGAACGCGACGGTCTCATGCGACCAAGATCACGCTGGAGCAGCCCATCCTTGGTGCTGGCAGTCGAAAGAATCGGACCAGCATCAATTTCCTGAAGACGGCCAGTCAGACCTTCGTCTTCATACGCCTGCGCGAATGCTCGGCAATATGCGATGAACAAGGCATCGCAATACTTGGGAATCTGAATTTCCCAAGAATCGGCAGCGCTGTCAGCAATCACCACCCACTTGGCTCGATACCGAATTGCGATGGCTTCAGTCACGTTCGCGGTGGGAGTTGGAAATACATCCAGACGAACAGCGGGGAGAGAACTCCCATCATTCGGCGCTGATCGAGTGAACACGGCGTGCGTGATGCCGGGTCCAGTCATGGTGATGCCCAGACGGCGCAACTGTTCCATGTGGTCAGGAGTAACCATCTCGATCAGATATCCAAGAGTCTGCAAAGAGATGATCGAAAGGATCTCCTCGACATCGCTTGGCAAATCGATGTACGACTGGTTGGCCGTCATCGATAGAACCTTGCCAGTCCTCTCGCGGAATCGCCACGGACGAGAGAACAGATATTGCCCTGCCTGATTCACGATCTCGGCGAGGCGCTGATTGCGTGTCTGTCCGGGAGCCAGCGACGGATATCCGCCGACGGCAAGGACAGCATGATTCTTTGCTTCAGCGAAAGTTGGCATGGAAATCCGCTTGGGGGGTTTCCCCCCCAAGCGGTGAGTGTTGAATCAATCAGGCAACATCAGCCGGACGGCCATCGAGAGGACCGTTGAACATCAAGACGTTGATGGTTGCCGTCGTGTTGACTGCAATTGCTTCCAGAGCAATGGCAACGGCAGTATCGGGAGCCGTTCCACCAGCAGTACCACCCTGACTGGCAAGCCGACCAGCGGTGTCGGACAGGCACAACTTATCGCCAATCGCAATTGCGCCAGTAGAAGCACCAGCAACGACAACGGCCCTTGCAATGCCGCCAAACTGGACAAGAACTTCAGTTCCAGAAGCGCCATTTGCGCTTCCGAGACCAACAACAACGCCCATGTATCCGTGATTCTGCGTGCTAGCGCCTTCACCGTCGGCGAGAACAACACAAGAGAACATGGAATTGCGAAGATTAGTGATGCTCTGCGGATCACTAGATGCCGGGGGGTAAACAACATTCGTGTGGGCAAACGAATTCATCACAGTATCGCCAATTGCAAGAGCGGCGCTGTGCTTGTTGATCATGGCGGCAACATGGCCGTGAGGCTGGATGCCAATCGGACCAGACGTAGGAGCGAGAATCATGTGTTGATTCCTTTCTTTGGGGAGATTGGTGGCCGGGTTTCCCCGGCCACCAACTCAATCAGGGCGTGTAGTTCAGCGGGGCAACGATGCCGTGACGCTGACGGGAATTGCAGAACAGGTTCCACCAGCAATCGACCACCTGAACGTAGGTGAACGGCTGGTTCGGGTGCTTCATCACTTCGTGCTTGCTGAAGTAGCGGCGCGAGTGATAGATCGGGGTCAGGTAGTTGCCGTTGACCCAGTAGTAACGAGCGCCAGCGTCAGTTGAGGTTGCTTCGGTGTAACCCGTGGTGGTGCTTGCATTGCCCGACAGAACGCCCGTAGTGTTCGTACGGGTCACGCCACCGGGGAAAATCGCAGCATCATCAAGGTTGGCGCAGTACATCAGTTCAATGCCGCTAAACGTCGGATTGGCGTAAGCAGCATCCTGATAACTGACCAGCGTATCGTTCGCAGCGCGAAGGAAACGCTTGTACTGGTTGATTCCAAGACGCGAAGCGAGGATCATCTGACGGTTCAGTTCAGCCCGTTCAAAGTATTCCTGCTTCGTGCTGGGCGGGGTGAAAGAACACTTCAGCCACATTTCGTCGAAAGCGGTAATGAGACCGCCAGTCGGGGCGCTATAGCGATAAGTGCTGGTGTTGTCCTTGACGTTGTCAATACCAGTCTTGACAGTACGGGCAGTATTTCCGTCAGAAGCCACGTTGTAGTACGAAATCTGGTTCGTCCAACGGTTCTCGCCAGTAGTAGTCGTTCCGGTGGAATTGAGACCAAGGTTCATCACGCTCGACCAGCCAAGCGGAGCGCCACCACGAACGCCGTAGGCGTTGTTGAAGTCCGGGACTTCCGTGATGAAGCACGGCAGGGAGTACGGAAGCGAACCGCCGCCGTTCTCCATATTGTTGCTGTTGTTGAACGTGCTGGCCCACAGGTCATTCTCAAAGCCGTTCAGGAGGCTGGTCCACAGACGCTGCTCCTTCTGGCGCTTGAGGCGCTTGTACTGGCTCTTGACGTAATCGCGACCAGCGCCTTCACCGCTGTTCAGTTCGACTTCGTGGTCCGTCCACGCCATGTGGTCGATGCTGAAGCGCCACGGACACTTGATCGTGGACAGAACCTGTGCGTTCCGCCAGTTGAAAGTGTCGTTCGGAAGGTAGTGATCGTAGGTGCTGCTGTCATTGAACATGACAACGTCACGGATCTCATTACCACCCTGAACGGTTGCTTCCGAAGTCTTGTCCTTCAGGAGGCGCGAGAAGGCGTAGGTGTTCTTGACTGCTTCGTTGATGACTGCATCTGCGCTGGTCAGGTAGGTAGGACCAGTAGATGCCATGAAGTCATTGAACGTCTGAATGGGTTGTCCCATGACTAACTCACTTTCTGATTAGCCGCATGGCTTCGTCGCGAGACTTTCCGTCCATGAGTGCATCGAGGATCGCGTCTTCCGAATCAGCGGGAGTGCGTGGGCGCTCGTTGCGCGACACGCTACGAACAGCGGTTGGCTGTCCGATCTTCCGTGCGTCGGACTTCACGACCTTCTTGCCAGCAAGGTTGGTGTAAGCCTCCTCGGCGAGGTGCATGACGGTCTTGTAGGTTCCGGGATTAGCCGTTCCAAGTCGATTCATTTCCGCAATCACAGCGTCCCGTTCCGGTGATCGTTCACCGTATTGCGAACGGAAATAGGAATCTGCGGCATCGACCTGAATCAGCAACGATTGCTCCGCAGCAGCAGACTGCTGCTTGCGAAGTTCGGCGAGTTCGGCACGCATCTCCTTGAGAGGCTTTGCCGCATCTGCGCCAAGCAGTTCCTCGACTTCAGCAAACGGGTCTTCCTGCTGGTCTGATTCCGTATTTGAAGACTCGGGTTCGACATCGACTTCGACATCGTCCGATTCATCGGAAGAATCGTCCTGCGGCTCCGGCTTTGCCTTGCCATTCAACTGCTTCTCAAGATCAGCCATCTTCTTCCCGAATCCATCGACATCCTTCTGACGCTTGGAAGCCTTGTCGGCCCACATCTTCAGGGTGTCTTCGGAAACGGTTGCGAGGATCTCGTCAGGAACCCCATCGCGCTTGAGAATCGCGACGGCCTTCTCGCGTTCCTTCGATGAAGGAACGGGCTTCTCCGACTTTGCAGGAACGGATTCCTCTTCGGAATCGTCCGCGAAAAGCCGATCAAGGATATCGTCATCCGCATCACGCGGAGAGTCTTCCTTGACATCAGGTGCGACAGCATCGGTCTGTTCGACCTCTGCGATTTCATCGTTGGTCTGGGGTTCACTCATTGGTGTCCTAGTCCTTTTCGTACCCGTGCTTCGCCATTACATTCCGTTCATGGCGCTTTGACATGATGACGGGCTTTCCATTCTTGTCCGTCTTGCATCCATCGAGGTTACGAGGGAGTGCTTGCGAGACATATGGATACTGCGACCTGTTCGTTCCGGGATCGACCTGATAGTCGTTCACGACACGGACCAGTTGCTTCCCGTCAACTTCAACGGTTGCTCCAATCGAAGGTGCGTCTTTCATTGCGAACCAGAGTTCGACAGACTCACCCGTGGACTCGTTGATAAAAGAGTAACTTGGCATTGAGTTCAAGCCTTGCTTCGTGCGAGGATTTGTGCGAGGGCATTCTCTCCACCGGGTGGTGCTTGTCCTGCACCCTGCTGCATCTGTGCGATCTTCTGCTTGTCGATCAGATCGGCGAAGTTTGGGATGTTGAGCGAGTCTCCGACCAAGGACATGACCTCGTCCCACTTCACATGGGGCGCTGCGATCACTTGACCAGCAAGAGACGCGATGATCTGAAGCATCTCCATCGAGCGCTTCTGAAGCACGATGTCGCTCACGCGCTCCATGCTCATGGCCTCGATGTCGATGTCGAGATCGTCGAACACGCCCACCATTGCGCTGGCGCTGAAGATCGGCTCCGGCTCTCCCATGATTTCAGCGCCATCTTCCCCAAGCGGGAAGACAACCTTGCGATCATGGAACAGATACCAAGCGACGTTCTTCATCACCTCGTTGACGCACTCCTGAAACTGCCGCTTGATGTGCGCCATCCGCATACCGGATGAACTTTCAGCCACGCTGATCTCGGTTGCAGTCGCCTGCCCGGTGATGTTTCCGCGCATTGCGTCGTGAATGCCCGAAACACGGTCAAGCCTGTCCTGCGCCATCGACGAGTACTGGACTTGCTGCGGGGTGATGCCGCCGATCTCAATCGGAACGACTTGCGTCGGATCGATTCCATCAGCAAGCACGACATACAGGTCATCGCGGTCGCGAATGTCCTGCGCCATCTTCGCATTGCGGCTGTCCACGGCGATCAGGCGCTTGTAAGCGCTGGCGCTGTACCGCATGGAACGCAGATGGTTGTTGACATCGTCGATCTGCGGCACGATTGCCACGATTGGAGACAGCGGATACGGGTCATCGGGAACCGTGTACACGCCAAATACCGTGTACGGCCCGGTGCGTGGGCCGTAGTACGGTCTAGGCTTGCGGACAAACCCCGAATCGGTGGTCTTGCCGTCAGCGCTCTGTCCCTTCAGCATCGTGTAGATGGTTCCGCTGAAGATCTGAAGGCCAGTTGCCTCGTCGATCTCCTCGATTGCCTCATCGACAACCTCGGGGACGAACACTTCGTACACGACCATCTCCTTGCGGTCGGGAACGTCGCGCTTGCCCGGGTACTGATCTCGGATCTCATCGATGCCGCTGTTGTCGGCGACACGATTGATGACCTCGGAATCCCAGCCATCCTCGCGCTCGGCCTGTGCAAGCAGATCATCGCGGTCGATGACCCAGCAATGACCCATGTATCGAGCGTCCTCGACGTTCGTCGCAGCCGGATCCATGAAGAAGCGATCCGGACTGATGCGATACAGGCGCGGAAGGTACGGCTCATTCTCGTCGAACGTCCTGTACCCCTTGCGAGGCTCGTTCACGACCATCGCAACACCGAATCCGAGCAACATATCCGTGGTGATCCGCTCCAAGGTGGTACGCACCTTGGTCATCTTGCACCACCGATTGATGCCAGTCTCAAGGATCCCAGCAGTCATCGACTGCGACACCGGGCGAGCGGTCTTGATCCGAACCTTCGGAGAGTCATGCACGATGCGCGGAAGCAGCAGCGCGATGTACTCATGGACGAAGTTCTCCGGATCATCGTTCTGCGTGTCGATTGCTCGATACGCGGGACCGTGGAACCGCTCGATCAGCCTTCGCCATTCAGTCAGGTGCTGGTCGCGGAAGTCTTCCGCAGCCTCCAGTTCCCGTCGCAGCGATTGGAGATCCAGTTTGAGCATGGTCAGCGACCCGGCTTTCCGTTCTTGACTCCGCGACCCTTCGCGCCGCCCATTCCGCCACCGAACCCACCGCCCATAGCGCCGCCTGATCCGCGACGATCAGTTGCGGTTCCCTTTGGTCGGGAAGTGGGGGATGGACTTGAGACCTTGTTCTTTGCCATTGATCGGTTCCTTTGCAGCCTCGGGCTGCGTTGCCTTGCGAGCGACGAGCGAGCGGATGGTTTCCGCATCTTCGCCATGAGCGAAATGGCGCTCATCGCCAACCCAAACGATGATGCAGTCTCCCTTGTCCTCGCACTTGTCAATGCGAACCAGCGGGATCAGCACGTTGCCGTTGCAGCGGATCAGCACTTCTTGCCGCCCTTCTTCTTGTTCTTCTTCATCGCTTGCCTCCCTTCTTGCTTGCCATCAGGTTCTGCTTCTTCGCAGCCGGACGGCCAATGCCGGAAGTGCCAGCGGGCTTGCGGCCAGTACCGATGCCAGTTGCCGAGCGAGGCATCTTCGGCTTCTTGGGACCAATGCCACCAGCGCTAGAAACGTATGCCATGACGATCTCTCTTTCTTGTTGCGTGAGTTCGGAAGAACGGTTTGTCTCTTACTTCTTCCAGCCGCGCTTCATGGCGGCATATGACTTCGCGCTGACAGACTTGGCAGACTTGGGGCGCGAGATCCCGAGTTTGCGACGCTTGTTGATGTTGCCGACGAGCGAGTTCTTTGCCATGATCAGCATCCCCATCGCTTTCGCGCAGCCTTGCCGCGTTCGCCTGTCCACGATCTCGACCGAGCGCAGAACGACTTGTGGCGCGGATCGTCCTTGTCCGTTGTGGGGGCTTGCAGTTTGCTGCCCGTTGCCTTGTTGTACTTCGCCCTGCCCTTTGCAGTCAGCCCAGCGCCCCTTGAGACGGGCAACTTCTCACCACGACCGACCGCCAGCGATGGTCCACGCTTTCTAGCCACGAAGCACCTCTTCGTGTTTGAGGATCGACCCGAGTGTGTACTCGCCGAACTCGGGCTTCTCGGGGATCGGCTGCCCCACTTCATCACACAACATGAGCGCACCAGCCAACGCGATGACGCGGTCACCGTGTGACTCACGCGCACCAGTTGCTTCGTCGCGCCGAGACCCAGCCTCGATGCTGCCATCGTCAAGCACCACATACTCCAACATCTCGTCGAGG
>Ga0049081_10000212_pt1 | contig 22974 bp, 37 predicted proteins | sample GreLakmeER78MSRF_FD_66717 | JGI IMG/M metagenome (GOLD analysis project Ga0049081, IMG submission 66717) | Freshwater lentic microbial communities from great Laurentian Lakes, MI, USA - Great Lakes metaG ER78MSRF | ecosystem: Environmental > Aquatic > Freshwater > Lake | place: Great Lakes...
TACATTTATCATATGGGTAACCACAAACACGATTACAGAGCAAAGAATAGTTTTGCACTTGAAGGAATAGAGAGATTTTATAAAACAACCACATCGGTAATAACCGATGATAGGTTTATTAGAGTAATAAATAACATTTATAACAAATCAGAATATGAAGGGTGTTTTTGTTAATTGGACAAAACCATACGAAGAAAGAAAACGTTTGAGGGGACACGCCTTCAAAATACACAGAGAACAGCTATCTGAGGAATATACAACAACAGATGAAGAGTTGTTATTCACAATATTATCTGTTGGATACTGGAAAAAATTTAACGGTCCTACCAAACTTTATACGGATAAAAAAGGTTTGGCTTACTACGCCAAGAATAACATGTTGGACTTATGGGATGAAATTGATACTCATACCCTGGAGAACTATAAAGACATTGACCCAGCTCAGTTTTGGACATCAGGTAAATCGTATTGTATAGGAAAAGAACAAGTGCCATTTTGTTTTATGGATTTAGATTTTATGGTTATGGAGAAATTACCTCAATGGGTTTTTGAGTCTGAAGTAACCATACCATACTGGGAAATACCAAGAGGATATTATTACCCTAATGAGGACCAATACAAAGAAATAAAACATTGGCAACCCCCATCTGACTATTCATATAAGATGATGATTCCAAACACATCTTTTTTATACATTGGGAGTGACAAAGTCCAATCGGAATACCTCAAAGACCATCTCGAGGCGGTTGACACCAAAAATGAAATACCTGAATGGTTTTGGTTAGTTACTGACCAAGGTTTATTTGGACAAGTTCTTAGGAGGTTCAATGTCAAAACTAATACTCTTACCGATAAAGTATTTTTGTCTGACCACGAAGGTTATGAAGGTAAAGTTGGTGAAGCAACTGGATTTTACTATTTGACCAACGCGGATTATTCCAAAGACAACCTTAAATGGTGGCACGTATGGACAAGGAAAGTTTTATACAATCAAGACGAAAATGTTAGAGTTTCTGACTGCAAAGAGTTCTACCAACGAATTATGGATGAACTACCTAAGTACAAACACATACTAAATAACCCTCGTTTGGTGAGGTATAGATAAATTTGGTCAGGTCAAAAAAAGGGCGTATCTTTGTGGTGTACCAAACCTAAAATATATGTTTGATAAGTTAATTGACCTTATTGTTACGTTCATTAATGACATCCTTCCGTGGAAAATTGTTGACCAATGGGAAGAAGGTGTTCACCTCAGTACAGGTAAATTCAAAAGGGTTGTAAAACCTGGATTGAATTTCAAAGTACCGTTTTTTGACCAAATTATTACTACACCTGTCATTACCCAAACGGTAAACTTGAAACCACAAACAGTTACATCTTTTGACGATAAATCAATTGTGTTAACCAGTATTGTTAGGTATCATATTCATGACGTTGAAAAGTTTTTGTTAGGTGTAATGCATGCGAATGACGCACTCGTTGACACAACTCAAGGAGTTATCCGAGACATAGTTGAAAACACTATGTGGGAAGAGTTGGCTGATTTAGGGTCGATAGTGAAACCTGAAGTTAATGAACAAGTATCTAAGTGGGGAATTACTGTAGAACAGATTAGTTTTCCTGACCTTGGAGAAATAAAGACATATCGTATTATGTCTGATGGAGGTAAAGACAACGTATTACCAATAAATGGGGACTAATAGTCCTCATTTATTTTTTCCAAGAGTTTCTATCATAATCCCCAAGTTCAAATACTTGGGCATAATTGTAATAAACCATGTCTGCAATATTTTGATTATATAATGACCTCCAATCAAAATTTGTATAATCAGAAGAATTTTTTTTAATTAAACAATCTTTTTCCAATTCTCCAGACTTATAATACTCTGTATGTCTAACATGAGGAATCTTTAAATAATCATCTAACATAGACTCAACCCTAATGATGTAATCTGGTTTTCTAATTGTGTGGTCATAACATGGAAAACGTTGAACATCGTGAATTTCTTCATATAAATAAGAGTATAAAAATTGTTCAAATTGTTCAGATGTCCATTGTTCTTTATCTGTAGATGCCTTGAAATAAGACACTATCATGTTATATGGGTTCCTTAATGTTGTTATAAAAGATAATTTTTCGTGCCCATAACAGAAAATACAATGATGATGATTAGGGTTTTCCCTTTGATAAGGTTTCAAAAAACCTCCCTCTTGTTTGTAAAGTTCAAATCCCAATTTTGGTAGTATGAATGACGCTGAAGTTGAGGCGGTTTTTGGAGGTGTCCACGCGAATATTTTTTGAGTTAAATTCGCTAAAACTAAATTTTCTTTTGGGTATTGTATCTTTTCTAAAGACACCCAATTTACTAAAGAATGACGAACCCCCTCTGTAATTGGGGTCACCCTATGTAGTATATCTGAAAAAAATATATGTAAATTACCAACTCCCCTTTCAAATTTAATTTCATTTCCGTTTACATCTTTAAATTCTAAATCACCACCTTCGTATTCATTGTTTAATTGTATAACAATTGAACAATACCTATTTTTATTTTTATTATTATCAGAATCAATATGCCAACCATAATATTCTCCGACGCCATATTGTGTAAGTTGATATCTACTTAATCCTGTTAACGTATTATCTTTTATTTTTATGTTTTGATTTAAAGTATTTTTTAATCTATTATCGATTGAATCAATAGTGTCTATAAATGCAACAGAAGATTTTCTCAAATTGTTATCTAATTTACCACCATCAATTAACGCTGGTTCCAATTTTAACTTTGACAAGTATGTGTCCAATATTTTTTTACATTCATCTTCTGATAAGAAATTTTTTATTGTAATTGGTTTGCGGTCCTCCATAATAAACTATTTTTTAATTTTCCTTTGTGGTTTAAAATAAAAATACTATCTTTGTCAAACAAATCAAGAAATTATGAACATGGCATCCCACAACATCAAGATTCAACACGAAAAATTCGGTGTCCTTTTGAACGAAACATTCGTAAATCCTATCCAATTCAAGCTTTTCTTGAAAATGGTTCAGGGATGTATTGAGTTAAAAAATGACCTTACATTCTTCAACGGTACTGATTTCTTTGTACACGTACCTTACAAGCATTTGGTTGAATCTATCATCACTACAGGTGTTGATAACTATACACTCGCAGAACACTTGATTAACAAATCTAAAATGGAGGCTGAAGTAACAAAATGAGTAGACTATTAGACAACTTATTAAGAGCCGCTGGTGTGGGGGCAATTCTATACGGAGTTTATAAACTCGGTGAGAAAAATGCTTTACGTTCTATGGAACAAGAGCAACCACCACTAAAGATTGAGGAAAAACCAAAGACAGAGAGTGAGGTTATTTCTGATATGATTGAAGAACTTAAACAAAAACCCAACAAAACTCGAAAAGATAAAGACAATATTGAATTGTTGGAAATAAAACTCAAACAAGTAAAAAATCAAAAATGATAACTATTGAGCAAATAATAGAATGGTCTAATCCACATTCGATAGGAAACGGAGCAAGAAGAACTCGTATTCTAAGCGACGCAATTGAGTTTTCAATTGTTGGTGGAGCAACTGGATTATACGGTAATTTTGACGATACTTTTGAAGTTGCAATCTTTGACAACCAAACAGGGGAGTTTATGACAAGATTTTTTTATCCTGAAGGTAATGATGATGTTATCCCTTACATGGGAGGCAAAGAGTTGGAAGAACTGGTAAACAAATTAATTAAAGATAAAGATTTCCAAGTTAGATAAAACTTGGTGGTGGATGGCTTACAAACCAGTACGGCCCCAAATTAAGAGGACTTCGGTCCTCTTTTTTTATACATTATTTACGGTATCTTTTCGGTCGTCCCACCAAATACCAAAACCACAATTTTTGTAGAATAATTTGTTACAATCCTCTCTGATGTCGTCAACCATTTCATCAAAGTCGGACCAATCCCCCATACCAATTTCATCAGATATTTCTTCAATCGTTTTGTAACTTTCATTACCGTCATCATCCCTGTAAAAAATATTAGTATCACCCCAAGCCCAATCAGATGTCACTGTGGTTTCATCACTGTCAAAATCAACGTGAGGGTTTAGTATGTGAATGTATGCATATTGTTCGGAGTCATCCTCATCTTGGATTCTTACACCATTACTTGTTGACATTTTCTTGATGGCGTTTTCGGCAAACTCATTGGTTTTTTCTTCACCTATTTCGGCAACCATATCAGGAAGAAACTCTTCCAAATTATAATCAACCATTTTGGCAATAGATTGTACATTAGGATTCGGATACCCTACTTTTTGTAATACTTTTAAAAATCTGTTTAAATCGCTCATATTACGTTGTATAGTAACCAGGTTCGTAGTTGTTATACCTATTATCTATTTTCATTTTTTCTGTGAAGTTTAACTTAGGCTCATCCGAATAAAACGTACAGTAAACCTCGTTAATTTTAACCCAGTCTTGAAACTCGGCGTGACCATCGTCTTCATATGTTAATACTATATATTCGTCTCTTAATCTGTCAAAATCATATTCGGATAATGCGGGATATTTGGTGTTTTCGTTTAATGAGAAATCACCATTAATTGCTCTGTTCCATGTTACAACAAGATACGCATCATATTTAAGTTGAGTTGTTTCAACATCACCATTACCATTACACTCCCAACATTCATTTTTTCCATTGTCACAATTATCACAACTTAAATAACCTTCTCCACCACAATCAGAACATTTATCGTTGCCAGTACCCTCACAAGCTTCACAATCTTCCCATTCTCCGTCACCCATTTCTCTACCATCTCCATCACATGAATCACATGTAACCTCACCACTACCATCACACGTCTCGCATGTAATTTCACCTCTATCACAGTATTCACAATCAAGTTCACCCGCACCATCACATGAATCACATGTTTTCACGTATTCAGTACCTTCAGTTGTGAATACGTTGGCAAACCCTAATGATGAAATCATAGTGTCACCAACATTAAATTTACCTGTTGTTTTAAATGAATATATGTAAAAGGTTAACTTAACAATATTATCAGGACCCAAATACTTGAAGTAATCGGATTGTTTTTGCATTACAGGGATTAATCCGTCATAGACCTCTTGAGGTGTCTCTGATTTAGGAATTAATTCTGATAATTTTACTGTTAATTTTTTTAATTTTTCATTCATATTATTCTTCTTCGTAAAGGAATTTGTAACCTAACACAAATTTATGTAATTCATCTACTTTATAGTCGGCGCTGAACAATAAAGGAGGGTCTAAGGCGTAAACATTAGTATTTTTACCATTCACGATTTTTCCCTCTTGATTTACCACAAACTCTAATAAATGTGTTTGAAGGGTGTTTGCCATTTTCTCTACATCACGAACAAATTCTGACAATTCTAAATCTATTCCACCGTGATAATCAAAGGTAATATCCAAGTCGTAATTACTTAACTTCTCTCTTGACTCGTCCGTATATTCAAATTCCACATGAACATCTTGAATGTCAAACCACTTGGCCGAATTCACTGTAATTAGATATTTCAACTTTTCCTTTAAAACTTCTTCGTTAATCATATCAATAAATACATTTATTTTTGTATTTCGGTTTATTATGTTTCTTGTATAAAAATATTAATATGTCAATACAAATCACAGTAACCGAAGAAGAAATCCTATCAACGCCAAATTACTACGATATGGGTAAGAAAGTTCACGATAAATTCTGGCAAGCTAGAAGGGACCAAGAAGGACCTCAATTAGGAGATGAACACTTTCATATGTCCATTGATGAAAACGGTCTTGTAACGTCTATAAATCGTCCGTGGACCTGTTCTATATGTGGCGAATCAACTGAAGAAATCGAATATGAGTATTTGGTTGGGTATGACCATTTGGGTTGTGTCTTAAAAATTGAAAACTCAGGAGACCAATACGATAAATGTGTTATATGTGGTAAAGAAACTCCTTATCTCAAGAGTACAAACATAGACTACAGAATAGGATACGTTGAAGGTGGTGGACAGGGTTGTTATCAACCAAACGTTTGTGAAAAATAATGTTGAGTAATATATCTGAAAAATATAGGTGTGAGTGGGTGGCTCCTGAAAGAACTGGTAGTCGAAAAGTTGCTGAAGTTCTTACTTATTTTGGGTTTACCAATAATAATAAACCCATATATCATTATAACAATCACTTCCATTTGCATAATGGACCAAACGAAAAATATAAAGATTATATTTTAATTTGTAATGCTAGGAACCCATATGCAAGAACCTATTCTATCTTCAAAAATTTATACCCTCAAAGTATAGACAAGAGTAAAGAATCATTTAAAAAGTACTTGTTTGAAGATATGGAAAAGAACATAACTGGACCAATAGTTGTTAAACCAATATTCACAAAAAACCCCGATTATTTGGTCAGACTCGAATACATGTATGAAGACCTGATGAAGTTACCGTTTATATTAGAAGTTCTCAACACCTCACAGTTAGAAATGTTGTGTTCCCACGGAAAACCTATCGAAGATTGGGAACAATTTTATGACCAAGAAACCAAGGACTTTGTATACAGTTTAACGAAACATCATTTTGATGTGTGGGGATATGAAAAATAAGTCATAAAATCTATTTATTGGTATGAAAACACCAGTTGGACAAACTTATTATCATAACGATTTTATAACAGAAGAAGAAAGAATAATAGTTAAAGAATGGGCAATAAGGAATGAACAATACCTTATTCCAAACCCAAGTGGACCTTTTAGGGCTAGGGAACTATTTGAATTTATCCCTGAAAAACTTGATTTACTTAACGAAATTAAAGAAAGAATTATAGAAGTTGAAGGAATTGAGGAAGAACTATTTGAGCCATTCAGAGGTGATTTTGTTAGTATACAAAGAAATGGTGCAAAAGTTCCCGAACACATAGACCACAATCCTGAAAATAAAACTTTATATTCAAGAAGATATAATGTTTTTATTTCCCTACCAGAAAAAGGAGGATTACCAATCTATAATGGTGAGGTATTACATTTGTCAGAAAAATGTCTTTTAAAGGTCGATTCGGGGTTAATCCCACATTCAACTACAATTATTGAAGGAAACACACCGAGAATTATTTTATCGTATGGGTTTGCTTTTAAAAAATAATTTTGGCAGTTAAATTTAAATGTGTATCTTTGTATTCACAAAAACAAAGAAACATATGACAACTACCACCACCCCTTCAGTAATCAAAGTAACAACAGGTACATTAGCAGGAGACGTATTCTACGGTTCATTCGACACCACAGTAAAAAACAAGAGAGTCTCTGTAATGGTCTCAAACCACATTAAAGACGAGAATAAAGAGTACGAGTTCCGTATCGCAAACAAATGTCAAGCGGGATTCATCAACATCCACGACAGTAAAGGTACTGCATCTGAAATCATCAGAGGATACTCAAAGAACTCCTTGGTTAACATCCAAATGAAAAACGAGTTTGGTCATTGGATGAACGTTTACACAACTAAGGGTGGTAAGTGGTACTCAATCGACAAAGGTTTCTTGGATGTGATGACCGTAGGAACTATGAGACAATCATTCCCTGACATGTGTGACATGAGTATTTGGAATCAATTTGGGGCTAAAACTTGGGCGGATAAAGCCTTCACTCAGAACTAAAAAAAAAGTCAAAAAAAAGTTTGAAAGATAGGGAGAAATCCCTATCTTTGTATTCACAAAACACTACCACATATGACTCCTACTACCACCCTTCAGAAAGTTAGAAATTACCAAGGTCAAAACTCTTTCGTATTAAAAATGAAAGACGTAATCGCGAAGTACAACGGGTTAACCCCGAACCAACTCGCAGCTGTTGAGAAATGTCTCAACGCGACCACAGAGGTCAAACCAATGGAGTTGACCGAGGACCTTAAGAGAATCGTTGACTACAAGGGTGAGAACCCATTCGTCAAAGACATCTCCGCTAAGTTCCAAAAGTACGGTACTCTAACCGAGAAACAAATCTCAGCGGGTCTGAAACAAATTCAGAAAGAGGAGGACAAAGAGAAGACCATCCGTATGAACTGGCCTACTGTTGGTGAAACCATCAAGTTGGGTCGTAAGGTTGGTCAACAACTGAAAGAGACATACGGTTTGAAGTTCAATCCAATTTTGATTGACATCACTTCTCTAAAAGCGGTCTCTCCTAAAGCGGTTCAATTCACAGGGAAAATGACCGTCAAAAGAGGTAAAGTTTGTACCTGTTGTATGAAGACCCTGACTGATGAGTTCTCAATGTTGACAGGAATGGGTAAGATTTGTGCTGGTCACATGGGTGTGGAGTACATTACAGACGCTTCTCAAGCCGACCGTTTCCGTGAGGAATATCTCAACAGAGTTGAGGAAATCGGGGAGATGGAGTTTTGGGTCCCAAAGAGTCAAATCGTTAAATGGGACGGAGCCACAGAGGCAATTCTGAGAGCTATGTAATGGTAAACCCCTGACGAAAGTCGGGGGTTTTATTTTTTACGATATTGCGATATATATGTATTAAAAAAGTACATATACATAATGGAAAAATTCAATCCCTATCATCAACATTTGCTGGTTAAGTGTTGGGTAACAAACCCTCCAAAGAAAGAGGAACAATTGAACAAATGGTTTATAAATTTAGTTGAAACGGTTGGGATGAAAGTGGTTGCTGGTCCTACAAGTGTTTATGTTTCAGACCCTGGCAATGAGGGGTTAACAGGTACAGTTACTTTGGCAACTTCACACGCATCAATACACATTTGGGATGAAGAAAAACCTTCAATGGTACAGTTTGATATCTACAGTTGTAAATGTTTTGAATTGGAACAAGTGATGAAGTGTTTTGAACCATTTGGATTAGTTAAGGCAGAATGGGTTATGATAGATAGAAATGATAAACCTACTATTGTGTCAGAAGGAATATGGGAATAAGGAACCCATTTAAGACGTGGTCCAAACAAGAGGCTCATTTCACTTCGTGGTTACTTAAAGACGTATTTTGGTGTTTAAAACTACCCTTATTTGCAACTTTAATGGTTATACCAACAACATTACTTACACTATACATTCTATTCAAAGAACAGGACAACAGAGATACAAATTTAATACTTTCAAGTTGGGTATTCATGAACATATTTTGGATGTTACATGAACTACAGAATTTTCCTTATTGGCCTGTACAGGTATGTATGATTCTCGGAGGACTCGCAGTTATTAATTCTGTAACAAGAAACAAATAGACCAATCTGTTATAGGTTTCTTATCAGAGGTATAACCCTGTGAACATATAAAATCGAATGTTGAGGTATCGATACCTTTTTCACTATTAATCTCAATTATTATTACTTTTGGTTTAACCAAATTAAAAGGAAACTGTCTTATTACTTTGCTATCCAATCCTTCCAAATCAATATTAACTACCTCTAAATCAAACAATTCTCTTTTGGTTATAAAGTCAGTAATTGTTTCACAGTCCACCACTTTTTCAACATAAGAATCCAATGGTATTTTTAGTTTACCACAAATCTCTTTTACTTTTTCATAATTAAAAGTACCTGTTTGATAAAACCATTCAGGGACATTCTTGATTTTCTTTGGTTCATAAAATGTTTTTGAACCTGAAGATGTGTGTATTCCAAGACCAACGAATGTATAATCAAAACCAATAAAGTTATCGCGACACTCTGAAAGAACTTCAAAATTTGCATCAACAAAATAACCTGTTAAATTATATTCTAAAATATAGTTTAGAATTGGGTCATTTGACACACAATCATAACATCCAAAATTAATAAACTTGCCACCTTTTTTAATTTCCATAATTTAATTATAAAAACATTTCCCTATTAAAAAAGATTTGTTTAATTTTATAAAAAACAAATATTATGGTAGTGCAACTTAAAGAAATGATTGAGAATAATGAAATTACCGAGATTGAATTGGTTGATTTTGTCAGAACACTAAAAAAACTCGGAAAGAATAATTTCATGGACAAAAGAAATGTCAAACTAGTAACCAAACACTTTGGTTTTAAAAAGAAAAAAGGATGGTTAAAGATAGAGAAGGGAAACAAAGTACAACTGTAATAAGAAGAAGGTCTCCAGAATATATCAAGGAGAAAATGATTGAGGATGTGTTGGAACATTTTGATTTTGATAAGTGCCAATACGTTATGAAACAATTGAATTGGCAATGGTATGGAAGAGGTATTCCAACCATTGACGAATTAAAATATTCTGCAAGACAAAGATTGGAATCTGCAATTGCGGGTGCTTTGGATAGAAAAGATACACTTCCATTAAATTCTTATTATTTTTCTTCAAGCGGAGGATTAAAGGCCACCGCATGGAGAAACAGATACTGGCATTTAGAAGCCATTAACTTAGAATTCGTCTTGACCGAGTGGGATTCGGATGGAGATTATGTTATAGATAAGAAAAATGAAAACAAAACTACCGAGCGCAATAATTTATAACTTTCATACTGAAGGTGAAATAAAATTACAATCTCAAATTTATTGGGAAGAAGGACTACAAGATGATGTGGCCCTTTATTCCATTCCATTCAATGAAACCGTTGTTGAGGACTACACCAAATACAGACCTGACTTAATAATTTCTGTTGGAAAGGATATACACATACCTCACAACCAACTTAAACAAAGATATGTAAAAGTTGATGAAGGACTTGAAGATTCGGTAATTGCAAATATAATCGCTTGTCAGACCGTTTTTAGAAACTGTAAAGTTGTTCGACCAAAATTTTCAATATTCACACCAGTATATAAAACAGGCGAAAGAATTCTAAGAACATATCGAGGACTATTAGAACAAAGTTTTTGGGATTGGGAATGGGTTGTAGTTGACGACTCTCCCGATGACGACACATGGAAACTACTCAAGGAGATAGAATCCAAAGATTACAGAGTTAAGTTACATAGAATTAATCCAATATCTGGTGGAAATGTTGGTTTAGCCAAACACAGAGCCGCAATGTTATGTGATGGTGATTGGTTAATAGAATTAGACCACGATGATTATCTTACCAAGCAGGCTCTATCCACATTAGAGGAAGCTATCAACAAGTTCCCTGATGCTAAATTCCTTTACAGTGAATGTTCTGAAATATATGATGACGGTGGATTCAAAACCTATGACCATAGATGGGATGGTGATTGGTATGGTAGAGAAGATAATTTCTTTGATTTTGGTTATGCTGGCCATTCACTTGTAAAAGTAGATGATAGAGTTGTAGTTGCTCATCATTATCCTGATGTTAATCCTTTAACAATACGATTCAATATTAGTATGCCAAACCACGTAAGAGTTTGGGAAAGAAACTTATATCATGAGATTGGAGGACATAACAAACATACGCCAGTTGCTGATGACTTTGAAATTATTGTTCGTACATTTTTAAAGACCAAAATGGTCCACATAAAAAAAGTATTATACTTTCAATATAACAACAGAAACAGTACTGTGGATAATAATGCAACTGACATAAATAGAAGGGCAAGATTAATCAGAGATTATTACGACAAAGACATACACAACAGAATAATTGAATTAGGATTTGAAGATTGGTGTTGGGATGAAGAAAGACAACACTCACATAAATTTCAAAACCATCAACCCGTCAAAAAATTTAATGACGAAGAACAAGTAATGAATTACATTTATGAATAAAAGAGCTAAAATTGTTATGAACTCGATGGTAGGTAATGAAGCCAGAACCATCACAAGAATGTTAGAATCAGTTGCTCCACACATTGACTATTGGGTAGTTCAATGTAATGGTAATGATGAGACAGAGAAAATAATCAATGATTTCTTTAATGAGAGAAACATACCAGGGTTTACCTATCAAGTTGAATGGAATTTCCCTGGATGGAATAGAGACCACACCTTACAAGAATGTTTAAAGGCACACCACGGATGTGATTGGATATTAAGAATGGATGCCGATGAAACACTTGAAATAGATGAAGATTTTGATTGGGGTATTTTGGATAACACATCAATACAAAGTTTTAATGTTAATGCTTATTCCAATGACACAAAGTACTTTAGAACTTGGATGTGGAATGCAAAACTACCATGGTTTTTCCAACATGACAAAAGACATGAAACAATACACTTACCTAATATTTCAGAAGATTTTGAAAGAGTTAATTTACCTGAAAGTTTCAGACACAAAGTATCTCAAGATGGTGAAACGTGGTACGTACCAAGAAAGTTCTTGAGAGATGCATTGGAACTTGAAATTGACAAAGTTGTTGGATATAAAGTATTAGAAGACCATTACCATCTTTGGTATGTTGCAAAAAGTTATTCTGATTGTTATGGAAATCCTAACGAATTACCTTTTGGTAAATCACACTCAGATGAATATGCAAGAAGGTCTATATGGTATTTTGAAAAGTTCTTAGAAACCGTACATAATTGGAGAAACCGTGGCGATGAGATAAAGAGAGAAGACGAGATGGCTTACTATGGGTTAGTTTTAATGGCTATGGCATATAATTTCATTGGTGACTATACAAAATCTGATGAATGTTTTACTAACGCTGGATTATTCTGCGGGGATAGAAATGAACATTTATTGAATTGGATTATCATATTAGAAAAGAATGGAAGATATGAAGAAATTATACCTATTATTGATATAATGGAAGAACCATCAAGAGTTAATCCTTTTCCTAATAAAACTTTTTTAATTGAAAATAGGGCTTACTATAACAGTAGTAGTTTCCTTAAAGAATTTAGAGAGAGAATTGAAAAAAGGTTAACTGAGCATGTTGTTAACATGACAAGCGTTAAGTTTGATTTTAAATGATTCTTTTGAGAAAAAAACCTTATGATTATTTAATAGTCGGGGCTGGAGTATTTGGTTCCGTCTGTGCTTACGAACTCAATAAAAGAGGTAAGAAGTGTATTGTCATCGATAAACGAAATGTTATCGGTGGCAATTGTTACACAGAAAACGTTGATGGAATTCACGTACACAAATACGGTGCTCACATATTCCATACAAACGACAAATACCTTTGGGACTACGTAAATCAATTTGCGGAGTTCAGACAATATACCCACAACGTAATTGCAAACTACAAAGGGGAAATGTATACACTTCCCTTCAACATGTGGACATTCAATCAACTTTGGGATGTTAATGAGCCTGAGAAGGCCAAACAAATTCTTGAGAGCCAAACATTTTCAGGTACACCATCAAATTTAGAGGAACAAGCAATATCCATGGTTGGTAAAGATATCTATGAGAAGTTAATCAAAGGATATACAGAAAAACAATGGAACAAATTGTGTTCAGAGTTACCCGCATCAATCATCAAAAGACTCCCAGTAAGATTTACGTGGGATAGCAATTATTTCAATGACAAGTATACTGGGATGCCAATAGGTGGTTACACCCAAATATTTGAAAAAATGTTAGAGGATACCAATGTAATGTTGAATGCTGATTATTTTAAAGATAGAGAATTTTACGATTCTTTGGCTGAAAAAGTAATATACACGGGACCTATAGATAAATTTTTTGATTACAAACACGGAGAGTTAGATTACAGAAGTTTGACTTGGGAAACTAAAAAATTAGACAAAGATAATTTCCAAGGAGTTCCTGTAGTAAATTATACTGACTCTGAAACCCCATTCACACGTATTTTGGAACACAAATGGTTTGACCCTAACAATCAAAAAGGGACTATTATAAGTTACGAATATCCTGCCGAGTATGATGGTACCAACGAACCTTATTACCCCGTTAGAGACACTAAAAACACCCTTATTTACGAGAAATACCGTGAGATGACAAAAGAGTTAGACAACTACATTTTTGGAGGTAGATTAGGGTCTTATTCCTACTTCGATATGCATCAAGTAATAGCTCAAGCGTTAAAAACTGTAAAAGATATCGTTTAATGATATTTATACTTGATGAAAGTATGTATTAAAAATTCAAAGACTGAAATAACAGAAGAACAATTAGAAGTTATATCTTCATTTGTTAAATTCCTACAAAGCCAAGTTCCGTTATCTTCTGATATTCAGGTTGTTTTAACCAATAATCAAAAGACAACAGGAACAACAGGTATAAGAATGCCTGGCAGTAAAATCTACGTCCTTACAAAAGGAAGAATGTTGGTTGACATTCTAAGAACTCTATCACATGAATGGGTCCACGAATTCCAACATCAAAAGTTAGGGTTAGATGATAATGCCAAAATCCAAAACATCGGCGGGCCCGAAGAAAACATGTGTAATATCTTATCAGGAATATTCATTAAGAAATTCGACAAACAAAACTCTGATTACAAAACAACAATCTACGAACAAAAAATACTTAATGAGTTATCGCCAAACTCAAGCGGAGTCAGTGATGTTTTATCGTTACTATCTAAAAAACCTGAACTTGTTAAACAATTAGGATTTAGAAGTTTAGACGCTGTTCAATATTTTATTGATGGAGCCAGTTATGATGACTTTGATGAATTAAGAGATGATATTGAAAAGTTCTTGAAAGAAAAAGAACAATACTTTGAAAAGGAAATGGATGAAATACAAAGAGCGGTTCAAGAATTATCAAGAGACGAAGGGTTAGATATTTCGGTTAAAGATGTTGTTGAATCTTTTAGAAATTCAAATGAAGTCACACTTACTGACGACATATGGTCAAAGTTAGAAAACACAGAATCCAATCAAGTCAAAAAAGGAGAAATGAAAAAGGTTGTTGAAATTGCAAAAAAATACGACAAGACATCTCCTTACGTATTAAAAAAATCATTACTTAAAGATGATTATGAGAGACCTCTTATCCTTAAGTTTGGGGAAAGATATCATCTTGTCGCTGGTAATACAAGACTATGTACCGCAGCCGCAATGGGAATGAAACCGCAAGTACTGATTGCGGAAATATAATCTTTATGGACAAACAAAATAGAATCAACGGAATATACATTCCACTAAAAGTTGGGGATATTATCTACACAGGAAGATTCAAAAACAAAAAAACAACAGTTAAAACAATTGGTGTGGATGAATATGGTATGCCAACTATCAATGGTAAACGAGCATTCACCTTTAGAATTCTTCCAACAACTCCTCTCAAACCATCCAAATAATCGCTTTTATTTGTTTATTGGAAAAAATAATCTATATTTGCGTAAAATTATTGTACTATGATAAGAGGTATTACCGCAAGTTGTTTTGATTTATTACATGCAGGACACATTTTAATGTTAAAAGAAGCCAAATCGGCGTGTGATTATCTTATTGTCGCGTTACAAGTTGACCCAACAATCGATAGACCAAGTAAAAATAAACCAATCCAATCGTTTTTTGAGAGATGGGTACAAGTATCTGCGGTCAAATATGTAGATGAGATAATACCTTATAGTACCGAAAGCGAATTACTAACTATTCTACAAAACTATGATATAGATGTTAGAATTTTAGGGGAAGAATATGAAACAAAACCATTTACAGGGAATAACTTGGACATGGAGTATTACTTCAACAAAAGAACACATGAATATAGTTCAACTGAATTAAAAAAAAGAATAACTAATGGAACATCAGAGCTCAAATAAAAATAAGTCAAAGAACGGAACCGCTTTTGAGAAGGAATTCACCGACGCAACGGGGATTACAAAGATACGAAAAAAAGACAAGCCCAGGTTTAAAAACTCACACGGGTTATTACAGATTGTTGATTTTGATTTCATCGCCACAATTGATGAGGTTATGGTATGTGTTGACGTTTCAACTACTTTTAGAAGTGACAGATTGAAACAGAAATCATATAACGCCTTGATGATGAAACAAAACATCAAACAAGAATGTAAGTTTTATATGGTAGTTAGGTCTTTAACTGAAAAAGGTAAGACTAAGAAACCTGTATTGATTGAGGGTATTGATGGTGTTATGGAGATTGGGGATTTCCTTAAGTTACTGAAGAAGTAAATTCATAGAAAAAATCATCTTCATCACCTACGGACCACTTAGTTCCTTTCTCACATAAAAATTCTTTAGTAGAAACTTTAAAGTCAGGTTTGTTGATTCCAAGAGGTGTTAACGATTGGTCATAGAATAATATTCTATTGTTAGGTTGGGCGGCGAATTGACCGTTGTCCAACTTAATAATGTTAAATGACTTGTGTTCGTTAGGTGTCTCAGATAACGAAATGTTTAATTCATTCGGCTCAGAACTACAGGAGTCTATTGTAAACATATACTCACCTTTGTAGTACTTCCTATCTTTCATATAAACCATAACGTCCAACTTAGATAAAGTCTTTTTCTCAATGACCGAAATGTTGTAGGAGAACGCGTCCCAAATCTCCAAGAAATCTAAAGGTAGTTGTTCATTTTGATTTATATCAGTTTTCCAAACATATGCCGATATTGGCAGTTTGTCGTACAGGGCTCCATAGTTAGTCAGTAATGATTCGATATACAAAGCTTTACCTTTAATTGACTTAACACTAACCCAATAACATGGTTCAAACTCACCATGTCCTTTCTGTAAATCATACAGATATTCTTTCTTAATATAACATTGTATCGGGGGAATGTTTGCGACTAAATAACTCATATTGATAAATACCTATTCAACTTCTTTAACCTCAAGTTTATAGGTATTCTTAAACCAAGCTCCAACAACGGTAAGTAATACGTTATCAATATATCCTTTACCGAACTTCTTATACAACGTATATTTTGCTTCATCAGACACAAACATAACGCCTGTCTTAATATCAAATAAAAAGAATGCGTTGGCCCAAGTTTGCTCCTCTCTCGAATAATCCATATACGGGAAACCAAACTTATCATCGATGAACTTAACGATATGTTTTTCAATTGTTGTCATAAGACAAATATAAGAAAAAATAAGGGTGGGGTAAATTACATATCAGAATCTGTAACAGAAAGGAAAAACTTATCAGAGAACTTTTCCTGAAAGTACCTGGTAAACAACTCATTTGTCGTCTTATAAGATATTGGCATCATATTCATAAAAGACCAATAATAACTTCTCTGAATTAAAAATCCGTAATCGTTGTATTGTATGATAGGATTACCTTCTGAAGTAACCCACTCAACATCATCCTCATGTGTTTGCCACCATGGTTTATCTCTATAAGTTAACTCAGAGAACTTATCATCCACTATTCTTTTGAATAACTTATACAGCCTCTCTTGGTCTATTTCATATGTTTGTCCCATAATCTATAAATACAATACAATAAAACTTTTATATTTTTTATTTATTTTATATATTTTATTGTATGAACAATTTAATAATAGTTGCACACCCAAACAAAGAAAGTTTTTGTTTCAATGGAATTGCGAACACAGTAAAAAAAGAACTTGAAGATAACAGAGAGTCTGTTTATTTGGTAGATTTATATCGCGAGAATCTTTCACTTGCATTTGATAAAGATAAGATAAAAGAATATCAAGAATTAATTAATTGGGCAGATAGGATATATTTTATTTCTCCTGTTTGGTGGTTTAGAACAACACCGTTATTAGAATCATTCTTTGACCAAATATTTGTTCCTGGATTTGCATATAATTTCATACCACTAACCGAACTATATGGATATCCAAAACCATTATTAAAAGACAAAAAAGTTAGAACATATCTAACGCATGGTGCGCCAGCACTACCTGTGTTAACCTTATATTTTAACTCAGTTAAGTTAAGATTAGTTATGGGGGTTTACTCTTTTGTTTTTGGTTGGTTTAAAACAAAGACAAGACAGTTTTGGAGCGTACCTTTTGTTAGTCAGAAGAAAAGAGAAGAATATCTTAATAGAGTAAAGAAGGACATAAGACAAGATATCAAATAGTTATAGGGATATTTATTGATATGAAATATGAAATACCTGAAGAGCGTCTGTTAGGTCTTATAGACAAATACATGGAAATTACTTATCCCAATTCTGTTAAAGTTCAACTTGCACCTCCTGGTGGAAACGTCAGTATAAGTTCATTGTTTAAGAATTTAGAAGATGCTGAGAACGGAACTGCAGATGAACATGACGTTCTTATTCACAAGATGGATGCTTACGGTATGTCCAATATCAATATCAACAAAGAGTTTGCAAGTTCGGTTAAAGCCATGTTTGGTGGTATCAAAAACGTTAAAGGTTTATTAGAGAAATGGTTTGATAACAAACCTATAGACGTGGACCTTTTGGGTTCTAACAAACAAGAACAGAACGAGGGGGAGATAACCGAAAGATGTTGGAAAGGATACACTCAAAAAGGTATGAAGACAATGTTTGGTAAAAGATATCCAAACTGTGTTAAGATAAAGAAGAAGAGTGTAAATGAATCCAAGATGATGGATTATTTAAAACAATTTTTATCAGGGGAATTTCTCGACAAATATAAAGAAGAAAAAGGGAGAAAAGAGTTCCAAAGGATGGTTGACATGGTATACAAAATAACCGCCAAAAATAATCCAATAGAAGGAATGGTCGGGGTTCTTGTTGGTAACATTGATAAAAGCATGTGGGGACAAAGTTTCAATGACCCAAATAGTGTTGGTGCAAGATGGGATTTTACTGTGATTCTTAGACCATTATTTACAAATTACAATCCAAATAACGAAAGTGATTATGGTGAAAGAGTCCTGAATTTTGAAAAAGAGTTTAATGAAAATGCAAGGGGAATGGGATTTGAACTTATATCACCAATACAACATAAAAAAGTAAAAAGTTATAGGGTTAAATTTGAATGGTCTTCCCGTTTGGATGTTAATCCTATTGATTAAATAATATCTGTTACATTAAGACCATAGTTAGTATTAACATATCTACCCAACGACTTATTGAAATCATGTGGGGTCATACCAAATAAATCCCATTTATGTTTAAAATAATGGCCGTTTGAGTACCACATCACATCTTCTCTACCCACAGGTCGTCCGATTAATAACATAGGTCCCTCATCACCATCTTTAATTACACCTGACCACTTCTCGCCCGACAAATTAATCTTGCCAACTATAGCACCATCAAAGTGTTGGTCCCAAAAAGGTTTCAATATTTTATCAATCTGTGTAGGATTAAGAACGTACTTCATAATTATAAATATTTATTATAAAACAAAACTATGAAAAAACTATTATCAAACATTTTAACTTTTTTAGGCCTTAACAAACGTAAAGACAGTGTTGAAAAAGCATTAAACATTTATAAAGGTAAGTTTGCCTTTTGTGGTGCGTCAGGAGCAGTTCCTACAGGTAAGATGATTACCGTACAAGGAAAACAATTTCAAGAAGGACGTTCTATTTGTCCTGTGATGAATGGACCATCAATTGCTAATCTTAAATTAGTTCCAAACCCATCTATCACACCTGATGGTACAGAAGATACTGTATGGTCATTCTTTTGGTATTATGATGAGGTACCACAAGCACCAACTTGGGAAACTTCTCCTACAGTAAGTCGTACATTTGTTATTGGTGACAAACCAACTACTCAAATGAGTAATATGTTCTGTATGCCGTGTAAGGTTATTAAATCAGTCAATGGTACTGAATTAGCTGAATGTTATGGTCCACTTAATGAAGCTGCAATTCCATTACGTAGAGCTGTAAGTGTTAAACCTGGTGAGACATCAGTAACACAAGCACCTGAAGGTTCAACATATTCTGTAGGGACAATTATTCCTGTGAATATACTAAATGAAATTAAATCAAAAAAATAAATAATAATTATGTGGAACGCAAACGTAACAATTAAGAATAATACCGATTATACAATTACTACGGTAAATAATTATTCACCTCAAGAGGTGATACAACCTGACGGGGGAGAATTTAGTTGGAACACAACTGAACCAAACAATTCGACATCAATTAGATTTTGGAAAGTACCTAGTCAATGGTATATGCAAGGTGGTGTAAGTTTTGGGCCTGAAGCTGGTGTTTATGTTGACAGAGGATGGATGGCGGACAATGACCAAACAATCTCTATGACGGCAGTTGCAAACGGTAAGTCGTGGACTCAAACGGCAAACGGTGGTGAAACATTATTGGCGTGGAATGAATTTGAATCAGGTGGTGATATATCACTAACTTTTGATAAACAATAATTTAGAGACCCTCACATAAATGTGGGGGTTTTACATTTGTATGAGTTCAAATATAAGGATATGTAAAAAGGGGTAGGGGATAAAACGCCAGCCGAACAACGACATATTAATTATTCGGTATACTCTACCTCTACATTAAACCTGTTTTCAAACCATTTAGTCATGAACGGGATTATATCAAGTACACTCATCGCAAACAAATCACTCATAAATTTTTTAAATTGATTATTAATCCACAATCTGCCGTCAGTATGGTCATACTCCATGATATCAAACCAAGTATCATCATCATTCTGAATATTATCTGAAATAACTATAAAAGGGTTAGAGTTAGATACAATCTTTTCTTTTAACATAGAGTCAAGATACTCGGACATGAAGTTATTTAATCTGCTTTCGGTGATGATATATTTCATATTACTATAATTACAATGGGTCGGGGATTAGCACTTCTCACGACCTTTAAAATAAAACTCGGTACACTCAACATAGAACAAATCACTTAATATGTCATACATCATATCGTATTCCAAATGACTAAAATTCTCGTCATCATAAAAGTAGGGGTGGAGACAATCCATGAATACAGAGAAGAACTTCTTTTCAAACTTTTCATAATCATCTATTCTACATATATCAAACTCCATAAGGTCATAAGTTTCTCTCAATGATACTTTAACCAAATCATATCTCCTCTTAATCCAAAAGAGTATAGTTTTATTAACCACTCTATCGTATTGTTCCTCTGTGATAATGTATTTCATATAACAAAATTAAGCGAAGTTAATATCAATGTAGTCACGACCATTTATTTGTTTTTCATTCAAAGCCGCCATTTTAAATAATGTTTCTATTTCACCAATAATCTTATTCTGAACGGGATAATCGTTAACGTGCTTTGTTAAAACTAAAACACCATAGCGTCTCATACCTCTAAAGAACATAGATTCAATGGACACGTCTTCTATATCAGGATATTTTGGTACAACAAATGTTTCAATCATTCTCTTAAGAATATCTTCTCTTTTCTTATAGTCAGTCATGATTATAAATACTAGGTTATAATATCTTTCTACCTTTCTTCATTACACGTATTACAAACTTTTGTCTCCATCATTTACAAAAGTATTAATTTATATTTAGATTATCCAATCAATTCGTTCATTTCGGGACAAACACAATCCACTACACTGTCGTTCCGTGGATGTCCCTTCATTCACTCATTCATTGTATAATCCTTTTTTATTGTAACCCACGTTACGGTAATCTACATTACTATAATTCCCCCGCCTAAGTATGTTGTCCCCCACCACATGAGAGGACATCAAACGATATGGTATATAGTGTTGTTTAATTACATAGTGTTATAAGACAATACCTTCGGTAAATAAGAACACACTATCTATTACAACAACATATTATAATTTTCACACGACAAGATATTATAGAAAACCTACGGTCTAAATTAGATATCTTCTACTCGTCCCACTTTATCCCACCATCTACGATATGTCCGTTGAAGGGGACTGTAATTGTCCATACGAGGGGTCATCTAAGATACCCTAATATTCGTTGAAGTCCTATTATAGGTCCCCTAAAGGGGACTCCCACGCCTTTATACTTACTAATCCTTTTTTTGCCAATATTCTTATGTAGTAAAAAACTGGTCCTCCTGATAGCGTCAGGGGGAAAAAAGTGGTCATTTCACATATGTGGCACAGGAAACGGTGGTAAAAAGTGGGGGGAAATGTTATATAGTGTGGGGGTCAAAACCCGTCAAAGGGATTATCCCCCATGTAACGCTCCCCTGACATTTTGACAAATCCAAATTTTTTCCCCTAAAAAGTTATCCACAATAAAAAAGTTTTCCACATACAGACCCCTACAGACATAATGTCATGCTGTGGATAACTTTATTTTTATATGTTCCGCATGTATACTTAATGGTATAGACAATTTACAAATGTATACAATAGACACACTGACATATAAGATAGACCAAATAGAGGAGGGGAGAATAAGAATCACAGTACACCTCAACGAAGAGGTGGAGTTAGGGGCACTGTATTTCGAGAAGGCCAAGAGGTCCTTCAATAGGAAACCTGTAAGCATGGATGCTTGGGCCTGTGTGGATGCAAAGGTCGAGGGGTTATACGTACATGGCGGGGATGAGATTACCCCCAAGGATATTGTGGCTAAATGTCAGTCACTTATTTCTTCTTGGTCAATGCGTTAAACACACCAAGAACAACATATCCAACGAATACAGCTTTTACAAAGTTTTTCATATCTTATTTTTTATATCATTCCAACAAATACTATACATGGTTTCAACCACACGAGCTTCAACCTCCTGAGGATGTTTGTCATACCCCACCTTCTGTAATACGTGGTTATACCAACGAAGGTTCTGTAGGTAATGAGCATATTCATGAAGGACAGAGCGGACCACACATTTAACGGTGGGGGCATGGTTCCTGAACACAAGGATGGTCCTCTTGTTATAGTCATACATTCCATAGGCGGGGGTATACTTCTCCCCAAGCGTACGAACACTATAGTCCACACCATAACACTTGGTCCCAAGGTTATCTTGACACCACTGAATGGTCTCCTTAACAATGGTCCGAATCTCATGGACGGTCATATCAGAGGTGGGGGTCTTTAAGTAAGTCTTCATCTTACAAAGATACGGCCAATTTCTGAGTTGGCCAAAATTAATTCTACCCCTTATAAAAAAAATATAAGGTAGGTTGGAGTCCACTCTCCCCCACCCATTGACGAGTCGCGCCCTTT
>Ga0049081_10000213_pt1 | contig 22939 bp, 34 predicted proteins | sample GreLakmeER78MSRF_FD_66717 | JGI IMG/M metagenome (GOLD analysis project Ga0049081, IMG submission 66717) | Freshwater lentic microbial communities from great Laurentian Lakes, MI, USA - Great Lakes metaG ER78MSRF | ecosystem: Environmental > Aquatic > Freshwater > Lake | place: Great Lakes...
ATTTTAATTAGTAATTTATTTATAGTATTAATTTATTTGTATTAATAAAAGATTATTACCAAAGAAGAAGAAAGAAAGAATTAAATTTGTATAAGAATATAAAATGAAAAGAAAAAAGCAAAGCGAAGCAAAAAAAGAAAAGAGCCTGTCAATAGCTGTATCAGATATTCCAATGCCTTGTGCCTTGATTGTATTTTGTGTCTAGGCATTAAAAAATGTGTTCGTGTATTTATATTGAAGTTTAAATGGTAATTGACCCCTAGTGTTTCTACATTGGGGGTTTTTTTTGTTTGTACCATATTTTGAGCTCAAATAGGTTGAGGGGTGCGAATATACGGAAAGAGCCTTTCAATCGCTTAGATAGCCGAATAGTAAATTCTGAAGTAGATATACAGGTAGGTGGGAGAAAAGGGCTAGAAAGGGCTTATTTAGGGGGTGGAATGGATTTGGCGGTAGAGTTTGGGAAGAGCCTTTTGATTTCTTTGGGGTTTAGAGGGGGTAAATTTTGAAGCGGGGTTTATTTGAGGTATAGATATGGTTTTGGGGATTGGGCGGGAATTTGGGGCGGTTCTGTAAGAATGTGAGGGGGTTTTAAGGAGTTTGGGTTGGGGAAAGAAGTGTAGATAATTTTTTTTGATTGTGCAGGATGGCTGCATAGGTGGGTATCAATTTTGTTTTGGAAATGGAGGATTTCAATTTTGACCAATTTGAATAACTAGTTTAAAATCAAAAAATTATGGACATATTTAATGAGTTGAGTAAAGAAAAAAAAAGGGACTTATTTATCGGTGTATACAACTTAATGGTTCGAAGCCATAGATATTATGGATGGGTAGTGTATATGGGTACTGAGTTCTTATTCTTTGATTCTAAGCCTTCATTTGTAGATTGCTTTGATTGTACTACAGATGACCTGATAGAATGGATAGAAGGCCTTAAATAGGTTGAGGTGTAGTATAAAGTGTAAAAAAGGCCCCCAATGAGAGACAAAGGGGGCGATACACTTTAAATTTGAGCCTTCAATAAGTCATATAGTAATATGACCCTGTAAAAATAGGCAAAAAAAAATATAAAAAAAATTTGGTGGGTAATAAATTTTAATTACTTTTATGTGGTAAAACAAAATCATAAAAATTAAAAACCATTAAAATGAGAAAAGAAATTACACTTAAACAACTTGTCGATTACTTAGACAAGAAGAGCTCCGAGATTGAAGGAGAGTCTATCCTGATACAAATGGATAGAATAGAAACTACAATAAATTTTAGCACCACAGAAATCCTAAATAAGATGTATGACTTGGGTTTCAATAGAGGTAAGATTATTGGTAAGAGGGATGCTTTGGTAGACCTAGCCACATTTCTAAATATAGACAATAAATAAAATACTTAATATTAATTACACTAATTAAAATCAATTACCATGACAAATCTTGAATTTAAAAAAGCAGTAAGAGAGTTTCAAAGTAAATTTAAAGAATTAGAGAACTCTGTTATTATTATTGAAAACGATGGAGATATTCATTCTTCTTTGCAGGGAAGTATCGTTGGCACAATAAAAGCATTAATAGATGTAGCTCATTCAGACCCTGCCCAATTTGCTATATTACTCACAGTTGGGGAGGTTTTAAGAAAAGACCTTTCTCCTAAAGCTATTAGTGCATTAACTAGGATGCACCTAAAAAATGAATTAGAAAAAAATGTTAATTAAATTTGATTATATTAATATTTATTAATTACCTTTACATAAACAAAAAAACCATTAAAAATGAAAAACAACTACACAGTAAGAATCCAAAAATTATCTAAGTTTCATGGAACCACCAATGAAACATTCACAGACAATGTAATTCACGAAGAAGAGTATAATTATCTCTATTCAGAATATGGAGAAGCATTAGATGCTTATAAAGAACAAGTAAAAGATTGTGCAGGACAAGTAGCAGTTAGTGTATGTTTTAATCAAACTTATACAGTACAATTATTAGATGCTGAAGGAACCAATCCAATGAAATCACATGCAGAGAAAAGAAAAATATGGTTTCAAGTAACTTTGTGTAATTTATAAAAAACCATCAAATGAAAAAAACCATCAAAGGAATCTTAATAGATTCAGAAAAAAGAGAAATTAGAGAAGTGGAACTTATTCAAGAGAATGGTAGCACCAATCAAAGTATCTACAAAGAATTAAAATGCGACTACATCACTTCTGCATGTAGCGAATTATTCGGACAAATAGGACATGCCCTTTTCGTTGATGATGAGGGTTTATTGAAAACGCACCCATTAGGTGCTTTCTGTGTTTCCCTTAACCCAAGACCTTACACTAGTCAAACATTAAGTGGTAATGGTATAATAGTTGGGATTGATAATGAAGGGGAAACTGTATCTCATAAGTTGGATATTGAAATGATTAAGAAGATAGTTGTTTGGGAGGATATATCAAACCTTCCTCAGCCTTCTTTTGAATTTCATAGCTTTTAATTAAAATAAATTACCATAATCAAAATTAATTACCATGAACAGAACAGAATTAAACTCCTTCGATATGCAGGAGATAGAAATTGAAACTTTAAGGGAACAAGTTAAAAAAGAGCAGGGTAAGAGAAAGCTATTAGAAAAGGCTTTCATCTTCCTGCAGGGGGAAATAGTTGGGAAGCAAATAAACACTCAACATCCAAACTTCCCTTATTATAACGAATACATTCAATCACAAAATAAATAACCATGAAAAAAGAATCTAAGTATATACGAAGTAAATTGGGGGTCATCCTAGATGAAAGGAACCTCACACTAAAAGACTTTGCCGCAATGGTCTATGAAAAGACAGGCTACTTTATAGCAGTAACAAACCTATCTAACTATTGCACAGGTTTCAAGCCATTAAAGAAAATTGAGATAGCAAAGATATTCTCTGACACTTTAGAAGTACCTATAACCGACCTGCTATGAGTAACAACATCATAATTTTTAGAACCATTAGTTATCTTAATCAAATTACAGGTAAAGAATATAGCCAAACTCTATTTGCCAATAACGCAGATATGTGTAAGCTTATTGAAGCGGGATATAATTACCAAGATTTTAAAAGAGTAATAGATAATAAATGGAATCAATGGAAAGGGACTACCTATGAACAGTATGTTAGGCCTTCCACATTATTCGGTAATAAATTTGAAAACTATGTCAATGAACAATCAACTAGCGAAAGCAAACTTACAAAACTCAATAAGTCAGTACAAAGGGCAAAATCTGCTAATTGGAGATTGGATAAAAAATGATGCTGACCTTATGGTCGTACAGACCTTCTCGGAAAAAAGAATAGGCGATTTCAATAAAGATGATATGAAGGGCCTTGTAGAGATTATGGGCAAATGGAGATTCCTTTTAGGGGTACAGTCAGAGTCTAGCGATTCAGAACTAATATTTATCTGTCAATTCATTTATGATGAGTTTAAGAAGTTTACACTATCAGATATTCGACTAGCTATGAATTGGGCCATCTCAGGTAAAACCGATATGACCTTTGTAAGCCATAAATCTTTGTCTGCTGCTTATGTAAGTAAAGCCATTCAAGCCTATGAAGATGAGAAGAGGTCTATTGTAAAGCGTATAGCATACGATAAGGAAGCTTATGAGAGGAACAAGCATGTTAATGAACCTTTAAATATCAGCCCTGAAGAACAGGCCAATACCTTTCTTTCTATATTAATGGATGCTTATAAGAAGTATAAAGAGAAAGGAGATTTTTATGACCTTGGAGATTTTATCTATAATTGGATGAAGAAATATAAAATAGCTAACATAACTAAGGAAGTAGTAAATGATGCTATGATATATGGAGAAACTCGTTTCAGGGAATTTAAGGCTGAACAGAAGCATGATGCAGGTATGAAAAGAATAAAGATAATGGACACAGGAGATGACGAGTCCAATAAAAAGAAATTTGCTAGAGAATACATTATAAGGAAGTTTTTTGATAAAGTTGAATTTGAGCAATTAGTCAAATTAGTTAAAGTAGAACAATTTAAAAAGTAATCAAAATTAATTACCATGAAAGAACAGCATTTAGGAAGTGGGAATAATACAACCTTTGAAACCGCAAAGCTTTATACTATTAATAATACAATACTTATAAAAGATAAAGGAGATTTTATAGACCTTAATGTAAAGATTCAAGTAGACCTAAGTCATGTGGATGATAAGTACCATGAAATATTTGTAAATATGCTAACAAGCAAATATTTAGATATAGCCTCTTTTGGCGATAACCCTTTTAGCCAATGTGAACCCTACAATAAAAAACATTGGTGGCAATTTTGGAAGTAATCAAAAACAATTAATAAAAAACAAACAAACATGGAAAAAGAATTTATTTTCAACAACGGAGAAACCGTTACAATCAAAATGGACTTTAATGCCGAAAACAATACCTTTCTTACACAAATGGTATTTATAGGATTAGACAAAGAAGAAAAACAAGCAACCGTATCATTTCAAAGTAAAGCAGAAAGGGATGTTATGTTTGAAAACTATGGTATGGAGAGTGCAGAAGGTTTTGCTAATTTCATCAGGGGGTAATCAAAATTAATTAATATGATAATAAAAAACGCAATAGTTTTATTTATTACGACCTGTTTGCTTTTTTTAGCATTTTACTTTATAAAAGATGCTATGATAATAAGTAATACAGAAATAATTACAAAAGACTTCCAATACTATGAGTTACAAATAGACTCTTTAAATAATCAAGTAGACAGCCTTAACGCTGATATATTCAATAATCAGACTATAATTGGTAAGTATGAAATGGCATTGGAGCTTTTAAAAGAACAAGACCCGAAGGCTGCAGATAAGTTTAAATTAATCTTTATTACTCAAACTGAATAACTATGAAAAAGAAATACGCCCTATTTATTGGCAGGTGGCAGAATTGGCACAATGGACACGAATGGCTAATCCGTCAACAGTATGACCAAGGTAAAAATGTATGGTTGGCCATCAGAGATGTAGAGGTTGATGAGAATAATCCCAAATCTGCCCAACAGATATATACTGAGCTTATTAATGAGTTATTCATTATGGTTGGCTCAGGTAGACTGATGATTTCAGTTATACCCGATATTGAAAGTGTTAACTACGGTAGAGGGGTTGGCTACGATGTAATTTATCACGAACCGCCTACTGAGGTTGGAAAAATAAGTGGAACCAAAATTAGAAAAGGTCAAATCAATCCCGATGGTACAAGCAAAGAGACACATAGCTAAAGCATTATCTTACAGGTTAATAGGTACACTACAGACATCCATTATTGGTTATGTATTTACAGGCAGCTTTATTATTGCCTCCTCAATGGGTGCCGTAGAGCTCTGCATAAAACCATTTATTTACTTCCTTCATGAACGAGTTTGGTATAAATATATTAAATTTGGTTTAAAGAAATAATATGGAAAATTTTTTCTATGTTGCCGCAATCATATTCACTTGGGAAACACTCAAGGAATTTGTTTATTGGCTATTTAAAAAACTAGATAAATAAATTTTATGCAAACTAAAGAAGACCTAGAACAATGGTATGATAATAATGACCCTTGGGGATATGAAACGAATAAGGAAGATGCAATCAGGCTGAAGAAGCTTTTATCTTTATTAGATAAGAAATATCATAAAGCATTAGATATAGGAGCAGGAGAAGGATTTGTTGCAAAGCACCTTCCCGCAGATATGATTTCAGGCATTGAATTATCCGAGGTGGCTAAATCAAGATTTCCTGCAAATGTGGTTCCAATTAAGGAACCTATGGGTAAATATGACTTAGTAATAAGTACAGGAACTTTATATGAACAGTACGACCATAAATCTATATATGATATTATTATGGAATCAGCTTCCCATCATATCCTAATTGGAGGTATCAAGGATTGGTTGGTCGATTATAACTTTGGAAAACAGATTAAGACTATAGAGTTCCCTTATCGTGAATTTATTCAAAAAATGACAATCTATGAAGTTAGTCCTAGCTCATAACATAGGAAACATACAACACCCAAATTACCATTCAAGAGAACAGATACTATCATGTCCCTATCCAATAGGATTCGATGGAGTATATAAAACTGTCTATGATAACCAAGATGTCCTAGAGGGTAAATCAGGAATATTCTTTGTTATGGGAGATTATGTTGGTAAGGATAATTCTTTTGAATTTCCAAAAGAAGTTCCTGTTCTTGAACAGTACTGTACTTGGGAGCAAATACAAGAAATGTGCGATAAGTATGATTTTAAGATGGGATGGCATACTTGGAGTCATCCTGACCTTACTCAAGTATCTAGGCATGAGATTGTGCAGCAGATTACCCCTCCATTCCCTATGGATTATTTTGCCTACCCTTATGGTAGATATAATAAGGTTGTCTTAGACTGTGTACAAGAAGCAGGATTTAAAGAAGCTTGGAGTGTTAACCAAGGAAGCATGAACGAGAATGACCCTGATTATATATTTAAACAATGTAGACCATACCTATAAAAAATTTAAAATGAATAACTATAAAGAAATTTATGAAACTAAGGGTATAGTAGTCATACCTAATGTTTTTAGTGTTGAAGAGTGTAATGAGATTAAAAGTCAAGCATACAAGGTTAAGGATGAAGAAATAATAGCTGCAGGTTACCCACATAAACCTTCTGAAATAGCTTATAACAAAAGAAGTCTTATTTTTTTCCCTGCCCTATGTAATCCATATCTTAATAAAATCAGAATAGATGATAGAATGTATACCTTAGCAAAGGAATTTATTGGTAATGATATAAGACAAATTAATAATCAGGTATATTTTAGAGAATCAGGCGATTATGACCAATTTGCATGGCATCAAGATATTATGTTTAGAGAACCTAATATTTTCAATGAAGATGTAGAATCTGATTATTTTCAGACAATAATTGCAGTAGATGATATTACTGAAGAAAATGGAGCAATTGAGTTTATAGAAGGCTCACATATTAATTCCTCAATAATACCTCCATCTAATCTTAGGGTTTTTGAAAGAGGTAATTTAAAGGGTAAAAAATATACCGCTACAAAAGGGAGTGTTCTAATATGGTCAGTTTTAATAATACATGGTAGTGAACCAAATAAGTCTAATAATGATAGAATGACATATATGAATGGATTTTGCAGAGCAAAAGCTGCAAATAAATACCCTTATTATATGAAAAATGGAGAAATATTGTCAATAATAAACCCAAATGATATACCATGACATACTCATTAGTAATTGCCTCTTATCGATATGGCCACTTAGCGGCCCATGCAATTGAAACCGCCCTTTCTCAAGCTAAACCATTTGATAAGATTTACTTTGTAGATGATGGTGTTGGCGATTGTACTCACTTACCAAAGCTGTACCCACAGGTAGAGTATGTACTTAGAGATAAGAACTTGGGTATCGTAGCTAATTTTCAGGATATGCTAAATCGAGTTGAAACCGATTATGTAATTTTTTTGGGAGCTGATAATTGGCTTAGGTCTGATACACTTGAAAAGCTAAGTGAGTTTAATACAGACATAATAACTTACAATATAATCGTAACGGGACAGTTAAGAGATGAAATAACCAAATTATACCCAAGTACTACACATGATTATTTTGGGGAAATAAGATGGGTAAGAAAAGACCAACATCATGGCTCAATGCTGTATAAGGTTCAAAAAGCAAAAGAAGTGGGTGGATATGAAAAGCATAGGCCTGACGGAGAAAGGACAGATGAGGATAATGCTCTTTGGGATAAAATGCTAAAAGCAGGTGCCACAGTACAATATATAAATCAAGAACTTTTATTTTATAGAAGGCACAAACAAAACTTTAATAAATACTAACTATGCAAGATTTATGTATTATCATCCCTACCATCAATAGGAAAGACCTGCTGATGAAAGCATTAGAAAGCTACACCGAACTAATGCCTGAAGTAACAAAGCTGATATTGGACAACGGCAATCAGGACATACCCTGCAACGATGACAATACATGGATTTGGCAGTCAACTCAGAATTTGGGAGTAGCCGCATCTTGGAACTATCTTATTGGCAAAGGAATAGTAAACGACTTTAAATACTTCCTGATTCTAAATGATGATGTTATACTTCAAAAGGATGAGGCACAGATTAGGCAGATTTTATCAAAAGGAACCCCTGAGCACTTTTACCTATGCCGACCATTTTACAATTGGTCAAGCTTTATATTGTCTAAAAAGGTTTACGAAAAGGTAGGTCCATTCGATGAGAACTTTAAAAAGGCCTATTTTGAAGATAATGATTATATGTACAGAATGAGACTTGCAGGGGTGCCAATTAAGTATGTAGATGAACTAAACCCTGATGTATACCTTAATTCACAAACAATAGAAAAAAACCCTCTACTAGGTGGATATATAGAAAACAGAGAATACTTCCTGCAAAAGTGGGGAGGCCTACCTGAAAGCGAAACATTCAAAACTCCCTTTAACAAATAATCATGATTAAATATCGTTTTGATAGGACCATCGAGATTATCGTTTTCTTTCTATTTCTCGTCAATACAATTTTAGGTACTGTTTTCTTAATGTTATATTATTTTAATAAATTGATATTATCTGATACAAAATTCATAATTTTATTGCTGTACTTCATATTTACAATATTTGCCCTAGGCGAATTGTTATTAAAGAAGTGGCATCAAGATGACAAAAACAAAAAAACTTAAATTTTATACCTGTAACTTCTTTCACGATGTGAAGAGGAAAATACTCTGTATAGATATGTTTGTAGGTAGTAAACTAGTCCATAAAGCCCAAATGGTAAATATGGATAGTCAGAGTTCAGATGATATTATTGATAAATTTGATGATGAAATGGCCAAAGAGATTAAATCACTAGAATTAGAAATATTATGATACAAAAATTAGGAACATTCTTATTAGGAATTTTAATATGCTTTTTAGCTATGTACTTTGTGAATACACGCAAAATAGACTCAGTTATTAAGGATTTGAAACTTGAGAACGATTCTTTACACAGGGCCAACCTTGTCTTAGACTCCTTGGAAAATAAGTATATACAAGAGCTTAACAATTCTACCTATGAAATTCTTAAACTAGAAACCGAGGATAACGCCCTAGAAAGTAAGGTTAACTATATGAATAAAGAAATAATCATTATAAAAAATAAATATGAAAAAGCTCGTAATTACGCTGATAGCTTTGGCTCTGATGACATCAAAAGGTATTTCGCAGAACTCAAATGATTCTGTTACCTGTATTCCTAATAATCAACTCAGGAAGGCTATAAACCTAATTGAGAAGGGAAAGGTTGCCCAAGAGGAGCTAGATTCTACAAAACAGATTGTAGTATACCTAAACAAAAGAATTGAAAAAAAAGACAGTATTTTAATCTTATATGGGGAAAGAGACCTTAATTGGAAAAAGATTGACGGTATTAATAAAGATAAAATAGGTAATCTAAATCAAGTAATAACTAATTCAAATAAAATCATAGATATACAGGCTAAATCCATAAGAAGGGGTAAATTTGGCAAAGTAGCTTTGTTAGCCTTGGGATTTGGAGCAGGAATTTTAATATCTAAATAATATGGAAAAGCAAATATCACTACCTGACACATATTCGTCATTTGATAATCTGAAAAAAATTTTAGATGGTCAAGGGATTGAAATTAATAGAAGAGATAAACTATTGGGTTTCAATGTTCAAGATATTCGTTTAATCGATGTTTTTGTTATTGGACCTTTTTTAATATATGTAGGAATGAAGAAAGAATTGAGTTTGCCTGTAAGGATGGCTTTATTAGGGTTTGGAGCAGCTACAATCATTTATAACGGAAATAATTATTTAAAAAATAATAGGTAATTAAAATTAATTAACAACAAAACCATAAAATGAATAAGCAAATTAACATGATTTGCCTGTTTGATTACAATTCAATCACAGGTTTCAGTACAGTATCTACAAATTTAATATCTCATTGGAAAAGAATGTTCGGAGACAATCTAAAGATAGATATTGTAGCCGTTAACTATTTTGGGGAAGATTATAACGAAGGACCCAATATAAGGGTTATCTCAGCAAAAAGGAAAGATATAGCCAAAGACGATTTTGGCCGTTATGTATTTATGAGGTCATTGTCCGACATTGACTATGACCTAATGTTTATCTTACAAGACCTAGGAGTAGTTATTCCCATGGTGCCACATTTGAAAAAGATACATGATGATAAGAAAGCTGCTAAAAGAAAGCTTTTTAAAAGTATTTTATACTTCCCTGTTGATTTTGCATTAACACCCAATTTAGCGGTTGGTATTGATTTTTTTGACCAACTAGCCACATTTACAGAGTATGGCCGTAAAATGCTGCTTAACCTCAAACCTGAATTAAAACATAAAATTAGAGTAATCCCACATGGTAATAACATGAAAAACTACTACACTATCGAATCTCAAACAGAAAAGGCTTATTTTAGAAAACAATACTTTGGAGATAATGCCGATAAATTTATTGTTGGTTGCGTTAATCGTAATCAATCAAGAAAAGACATCCCTACTACCATTTTTGGCTTTATGGAATATTGGGAGACCCATAACAAGAACGCTTTCCTTTATTTACACATGGACCCACATGACCCTATGGGTTGGGATTTGAGGACTATTTTGAAGCAGACCCCTTTACAAGAAGGAATTGATTTTATGTTTCCAACAGATAAGGATGGTGGTTTTAAAAGCACCCCTGTAGAAGACATGAATAAGATTTATAACTCTTTTGATGTGTTTTTAACCACAGCAACGGGGGGAGGTTGGGAATTGACTGTAACTGAAGCCATGGCCTGTAAAGTGCCTACAATCGTTCCTAAACATACTTCCTTTCAAATATTGGGAGGGGAGAACGCAGAAAGAACTTTTTATATTAATACCCTATACCCTATTGTGGCCATGATTGATAACATAATCAGGTTCCAAAGTGATTTATACGAAATATCCGATACATTGGATTTAATACACAGACAGTTAGAAGAAGGGGAATCAGATGTTTATAACAAAATAGATGCAGCCTATAAATTTGTGGAATCGTTAGATTGGAAAGATATTTCTAAGAAATTTGCAGACGATATTAAGCGATTGGGATAAAAACCAAAAACCCACATAACATCCCGTTACATGGGTTTTCAGGAATAAGTCGTTGCCCCCACAGGGGAGCTAATTACTTTTTCATCGCCTTATAGACTAGGAAAGCAACACCTGCGATAATAAGAGTATTATGCACATTGTTACCACCTAACCAATTCGGAGACTTGATGTCTAAAAATCCTGTTCCCATTTTGATTTTAATTTAGGGGTTAAAAAATATATTACAATTCAAATTTAATACTTATTTTTATATCCTAATTATATTTTATTAAAAAATAGGTATGGAATTAAATATTCAATCTAAGTTGTCAGTATCAGATATTGACCATAAATATCCTAATATACCCCATTCTTTTATCAATGAACAGTTGATTAAGGGAATTAGGGTTGAAAAGGAGCATACCGATAATCCCGAAGTTGCTAGGAAAATTGCCTTAGACCACCTATACGAAAATCCCTTTTATTACGAATATTTGGATAAGATGGAAGAGGAATTAAAAACCTTGGACATTGATAAACATTTCCAAGAACTACAAACAGAAAATTACTATGAAAAAGGCGGTAATTTAGAAGCATACGATTTTAATACTCCTGCAGGTTATGATTCAAAACTTTCTTACATCCAACAAGTACTTGTAAGAACAAAAGCATTTAAGAATTGGTTTGGAGATTGGGAACTTGCTGCTAGGACTTATTTGCTAGATGGAGAACAAAACTTTAATAAACATTATCAAAATGTTTCTAAGGTAATAGATATGGAAACCTTGGAACCTATGGTTGGTTATCATGGTACAAAAGAAGAAAAAGAGTTTTATAGTTTTGCTACAAATAAAGAAACAGGTGCAGGTAGACCTTATGGCTATTTTGCAAAGAATAAGGAATATTCAATGAATTTTGTTGGCAGAGGCAATTTGCTTTATGCTGCGTTTTTAAATATCAGGAATCCTTTTATTGCTAGAGGAGAAAATTTTACTGAAAGGAAAATGGATTGGATGGATGCTAGTTCTGCAATTATGTATAGAATGGCACTTGATAGATACCCTGAAGTAGGAGATGAGTATTATAATGAATTAAAGAGATTAATAGAAGTTCATAAAAGTCAAATTTGGGAATATTTACAAAAGACTTATGAAAACGAGAAGTACAATTTTTGGCTTTTGATGGCTAGAGATTTTAAAAGTGAATTTAAAAACTTTATAATATCTCATGGCTATGATGGAATTTTCGCAGATGAGCAATTAAAAGACCCATACGATATTAAAGACCCAAGTCAATTTACAAACACATTTATCATTTTTGATGCTTCACAGGTAAAATTGGCTGACGGTAGAAATTTAAAATTTGACCCTATGAGTGCAGATATTAGATACGAAAAGGGAGCTAAATTAGACATGCCTTACACAGAAGAGGGTGCCCCTGAAGTATTATTAAAAGGTGGTAAAATGAGAGAACTATTACTTTCACACAAATACAAGTCGGGTGGAGCTTTACACAATGAGGAAGGAGTTAAAGATGATGCAAAAGAAGGTGGCCTATTCGTAGGTCAAAGTCATGCAGATGGTGGAATTAAAGCATACAATGTTTCAACACAGCAGCCAATAGAGGTAGAAGGTGGAGAAGTTATTATAACAAAAAAAGCAGTAGACGATGGCGAAAAAAGAGAGTTTGAAGGAGAAATGCTTACAAACAAAGAAATCTTATCAAGAATTAACGAATCAGGTGGGGGCGTTTCATTTGCAGATGGCGGTCAAATACATGGTTGCGGTTGCACAGGGAAAAAGTATAACTATGGTGGCGAAACACTTGAAGACTTTATGATTATTAAAAGAATGAATGATGCGTATGGTATGACTATAGGTAAAAGTGTATCTTATGTAAATTCTTTAGTCAATAAATTAAAATAAAATGGCAGACAAAGACTCGGTACAAATTAAAAAACAGCTTTCTGAAAAGCTACCTGAATATAAATTTTCTGTAACTAGAAATGATTTTGCAGGTGGGCACAGCGTAAATGTAAGGGTCCTTAGTGGCCCTTTTCAAGTTTTTGCAAATGATAATGCTAGAGACAGTCAAAATGGATATATTGAAATTTGGAGAGATGCTTATAAAGAGGATGCAAGAATAAACGATGCTATTAAGCCTGACATAGATAAAATGTATAAAATCATCTATGATATTGGGCAGTTCCCTAGTGGGTACCATGGTGGCCCTTATTTACATTGGAACTTCGGTAGTTATTCAAAACCTTATGAGGTAACTGCTTCTAAAAAAAGTACACCTATACCTAAAAAATCTAGCGGAGAAACAAACGCAGATTCTGAATTATTAATGTCTTTCTCACAAGGTTGGAATTTATACAAAACAACAATCAATAAAACAGGTACTGATGGTAAGCCATTAACATTGGTTGTTTACAATTTGAATAAAACAAAAGAACTTAAAAATATTCCTTACGAAAACTTTAAAGAGTTTAAAGGGGAAATGCTTGTCAATTTGAACATGAAGTGGGTAAATGGGTTTGCCAAATTTGAAAAGTGGACCTTTCCTCCTGACACAGATGTTTTAAAAGTAATTATTGATAAATATTATGGAGTTGGCGAAAAGAAAGAGGAGACCCCCACTCCTCAGCCAACACCTGCTACAAAAGAGTCAAAAATGTCAGTAAAAGAAATTGCTGATAGATTAATGACTTTAGATTCTACCCTATGGGATAGATTAAAAATAGAATCAGGCTCCCAATTATATGCTGATGATGACTTGCAAAAAAAATATATCAAATATTGGACTGAATTTTATGAAGGAGATACTTCTATTCCAACTAAGATGAAAGAGCTTTCAATTAAAGAAAGAGATGAGCTAGGGGATTATTTTGAAGATGATAACTACCATAGCTTGAAGAACCTATTTATGCTATATGGTTATTTTGGTATTTCAAATAAAGTAAATGCAGAAACTTTTTATGAGCAAAGAGGATATGGTTTAAATCCCAAAAACTTCAAACCTGAAGAAGATAAACTTAAAGAAGGCGATGTTTACTATAGAAAATTATTTAAACAAAAACTTACAATAGATAAAGTACAAGATGACACAATATTTGTTGATTACGAGGATGATTCAAGTGAAAGATACACTCCTCGATATTTTCGTTTAATGATTGCAAATGGAGATTTGATTAAAGTTATAGATGAAGAAAAAGAAGAAGGCGGAACAGAAGAAGATATTAAAAAAGCAATAGCTGCATTAGAGATACTTGCAGAGGATGGAGATGAAGATGCTAAAAAAGGAATTAAAGCATTAAAAATATTATTAAATTAAAAAATATGGCAACAAGAAAAGAACTTGAAGACAAAATTGCAACAATGAAAGCAGGACTAAATACAGTTCCTGACAATCTTAAACCAAATCTTCAAGCCAAAATAGAAGACTACGAATACAAGCTATCTCAATTAGGAGATGAAACTCCTGCTGCTGAACCTCCTGCTGAAGGGGGTCTTGCTGCTATTGCACAAATGCTAAATGCTTTCATGGCAGGTGGCGGTGGTGCTGATAGTTTTGAAGTAAAACAAATTATTAAAGAATATTTAGATGTAGATAAGGTTAAGCTTTCTGAGTTAGACCAATCTGTAATTGATGAGATTACTAAAAATCAAAAAGTAACTATTGAGCTTCCTGCTTATGATATGAAAATTGAAATGAAGCAGTCTGTATCTAAAATCCCTAATATCTTCTCAATGATTGATGATGTATTAGCAGGTAACAATGTATTTCTAATCGGAGAAGCAGGTGGTGGTAAAACTTACGCTGCTGAAACTATTGCTGAATTATTAGACAGAAGAATACAAATTATTAACTGTTCTCAATATACATCCCCTACTGAAATTTTAGGTGGACAGACTATTGAAGGTTACAAAGAGGGTAAATTAATTAAAGCTTGGAGAGATGGCGATGTCCTTATTTTAGATGAGATGCCAAAGTTAGACCCAAATACTGCAGGTCTTTTTAATGATGCCTTGGCTAAGAGTAGCAAAACTAGAGAAGTAAGTAAAGCTAAAATTAACTCTACCAACCCTGAAGAGCCTCCTGTAGAGAGAAATGCTAAATTTGCTTGTATTGCAACAGGTAACATTTATCCAAATAGCCCTGATACTAGAAGATATGTAGGTAACAACCAACAGGATTTATCATTATTAGACAGATTCTCAGGTAGCGTATATTTTGTAGAGTTCGCAGACTATTTAGACCAAACTTCAGCTCGTTATAATTTCTTATATGAAATGCTAGTAGGTAACTACCATGAGTATATCAGAGATGTGAGAAATAAGCAAACACCTCCTACCCCTAGAGGTTTGAGAACTGTCCTTGAAAGTTTGAACATGAAGAATTATGCTTTGGTTTCTTATCGTACTTTAATTTCATTTAGAGTAGCTTTTGAATATGAGCTCGTAAGAGCATTAGCTAGGAAAGAGGGTAAAGATGTATCTAGTAGAGGTAAAACTGTAGTTCAAAACTTTGAGAACTATTTAGTTGCGTTCCCTCCTGATGCTAGAGCAACCTTACTTAGCACTACTAAATTCACTACTGAATATATCGATAACTTGGTAAAGAAAGCTATTGACAAAGTAGTTAATTCTAAAAATGAAGTAAACGGATTTATAGATATTCTAGCTCCTGATGTAAAATCAACTGCAGGTAAGACTAGAGGAGAATCAAGAGAGTGGAAAATTGCTGAAGATTATATCCTTAAAGAAGAATAATGGCTAAAGCCTTATCATATAGCAAAGAGGTAGTTGCTCCTAATACGACTGTATTCATGTTTGATAAAATATATGATTACAACGACTTTATTGAGGAGAAGGCTATTGAATTGCCTAAATTGAGTGCTAATGCTAAAAGAGTATTTGATTCTAGTGTATCTGATTCTGCTGTAAGGTCAATGTCAAATGACATAAAATGGTATGGTACTAAAGATGCAAATAGTGTAAAGGGCAAATTAGATACATTTTTAGATTCTAATAGATTAAATAACTTTTTAGAGCAATTTAGAAATCAAACTGTTTCTTTTGATTCAATAGATATTGACCAAAAAAAGAAGATTGTATTTACTTCCCAAGAGATTGGGATTTTCTCGTTTGATTTAGCTTCATTAGGTTTAATTAGGGTTTATGAGTATTTCAGCCCATATCTAAATAGAATTATTAGTGGCAACTTTGTTAGAAGCTATAAGAATGATGAAGGCCAATTAGTTTTTTATCATATTATGGTAGAGGGTCATCCAAGACACCTTTTACAATTAAAAAATGGCGTTTTGCATAGCACTAGATTAGATAGAGAAGTAAGTTTTCAAGAAGCAGAGAAAGTAGAGACTGAGGATAAAATTGAATATTACATGCCCGAAAAACCAAAGATTGAGAAGCATGAGGTTGAGAGAAGGCAAAAAGTAGATAAGAAAGGAAATAAAGTATTCTCTAGCACTTTTAAAAAGAGCTTCATCTATATCCCAAAAGTAACTAGTCAGTTACCTAGAATTGATATTATCATTAATGCTAGTTATAGTGCAGGTGTAGATGCAACAGAAGAAATGATTTGGAGTTCAATGGCTGCTATTACAATTTCAGAAAAATTAAGTGCATCAAATGTAGATTACAGAATTTATGCTTCTTATCCTGTTAAATTTAATAACAATAAAAAAACATACACTTTTGTTAAAATAAAAGATAGTGGAGAGCCATTGAATATCAATGGTTTAGCTATTATGACTAGTGATGCAAGACAATTTAGATACCAACAATTTAAAGGATTTATTACAACGGGTGCAGATGCGGGTTATGGAGATGACATAGGTGGTGGTATTGGTGCCCCTATTATCAATGAAAATGATATAAGAAATACTTTTATTGAATATCTAAAGAAAACAAAAGATTTTGATTCATCAGATGCTGCTGTATTTGAAGATAGTAAGATTGTATTTGGTCAGTCTTTAGGTAGACAATCTGCAATTGATAAATATAAAGATGTTATTAAGCAAATATCTAAAGTAAAAACGCCATGACAGAAGAACAAAAAATAGCCTTAGATGACCTTTTTGAGGACCATAAATTAAACTGCTATCAGAATCAGTCTTATGGTAGTGCTGAATATTGTCAGTTTGTGGCTTATGAAAACAAAACCAATAATGGAAGGGATAAAAATTTAACAGTAGTTAGAGTTGAAATATACGACTTGACACAAGACTATATCCCTAAAACTAAAATTATTAATAATCTAATTGAGCCAAGTGGCAATATTATGTTTTTGGAGGATTTCTTATCAGAAACAGAGATTGTAGAATATTTGGAGGTATTGACTAAAATAGACATGAATGAGTAAACTTTTTAAATATCTTAACCTAACTGAAGCTGATACTAAGCTTTTAGACTCTGAAACCATGCAAATGGGGGAGGTAGTGGATATTATGCAGAAAACCTACATGGTTGCACCTGATGGCCGTAAAAAGGACACTTTAGCCAATCTAATAGCCGAGACGGTGGCTTTAGTACTTGCTAGAGTAAACTCAATTAAAGGCTTATCTAAGGATGCAAAGAAGAAAATAGAGGAAGAGGTTAAGGAATTGCCAAAAGCCCCTGAAATGCCAAAAGAAGCCCCACAGGATGAGCCTGAGCAAAAGGAGCCACCAAAAGAGGAAAAAATGCCTTTTGAGGTAGGTCAATTTTGGTTAAATACGGTTATTGGTAAAAAAATGCAAATACTTGATATTCTACCTGAATCAGATACTATCAAGTTTGATATTTTTTATGATAAATCTAAAGATACTGCTTATTATTCATTGGAGTTAGGGTTAGAAAAGGTAAGAATTAAAGATTGGGTTTTAGTAGAAGAGGAAGCTCCGAAAGAAAAACCTAAAAAAGAACAACCTCCAAAGGAAAAACCAATGCCTGAAGATGAACCTGAAACAGAAGAAGAGATAAGAGAAGCCATTCAGGGATTAAATATCCTAGCTAAAATGGGAGACAATGATGTGAAAATTGAAATAAAAAGACTAAAAGCTAAACTTAAAAAGAAATAATTATCTAATTTTAATCAAAATTAATTACTATGGCAACTGCTGCTACTATCAAAAAGAATATTGCAAAGCTCGAAGCTGCGTTAAAAAGCAAGGCTACACCTAAATCATTGAAGCCTAAACTAGAGACTCAATTGGTTAAGTCTAAAGCTGAATTAAGCGGAATGAATAAAGGTACCAAACCTAAAACTTCTTCTACCAAGTCTACTCAAACTGCATTGCAGAAATTGAAGGCAATGGTTAATAAAAATAAAAAATACAAAACTTATAAAGGTGCAGGAGTTGACCTAGAGAAAGATGCTGACAGACCTGCATTAAGAACAGGTAAAAGAGTTACTGATGGTACTCACTACCCATATAAAAAAGGTAATACTTATTATGAGTATCGTGCTAATCGTATTGATGTGAAACAACCTCCAAAAAAGTACCCTAAGTTAGAAAAAGGTGGCTACATGGCTGATGGCGGTGTTATGGATGTAGTAAATACAGAAGTAATTAAGGTTAAAGGTAACATCATGGGTACTACTTCATTAGAATTGAAAATAAAGGGAATGAGAAAACCGCAAGATTTTATTGTTTATCCAATATCTGCTGACCAAGCAGGGAAGCCTATTACAATTCAATCTGATACAAGATTTGGTTATTTAGATTTGAGTTCAGGTAGAGGATTGATGAGCCAAAGCCATTCAAATGGTGCTTACTCTTATAATTTTTCTATTGATAAAAAAGTTCCTTTCAAGATAAGTGAAACTGATGTTAAAAAAATAAAAGAACATTTAGCAAGTAAATCAGGTTCTAAAGTTGGTAATAGCGTAATATTTTCTGATAATTCAGGTGCAGCAGAAATGGCTAAAGGTGGCAGCATTAGAACATTATACAAGCAATTTAACCAAGAAAAACCTAATATTCTTTTAATAATGATTGCAGATGATGTTGCTTCTGATTTCATGCGTGAAAAATTTGATAAAACTGTAGATTGGAGTAAATTATCAGATAGCGAGAAAGAAAAATATAATGAAGATTATAGAGTTAACAAAACATCATTTGAAAATTACTTAATGAGTGAGTTTGTAAAACTTTATTATAGTGATGATTCTATAAAAGAAAAATGTAAAGGTTCAAGCCATAAAACTATTGATTCAATTAAATCAGTTATGAAAGATTTGGCAAAAAAATATCCTCAAGATAAATATGCTAAAGGTGGAGAAATGGCTCAAGTAAATAAAATGTCAAAAGATGAATTAAAAAATTGGCTTTCTGAAAATTATGGCTTTAGAGGAGTGGATGGAAAAGGTATAACAAAAGAGGTTAAAGATAGGACTATTGAAAATATGAGAAAAGAGGTATTAAGCCAAATGAAATATAATGAAAAAAATAATATAAAATACGCTGATGGTGGGATGTCTCAAGATGAAGAATCAATATTAGTTTATTATGTAAATCATTATCCTGAAGATGAATTAGCTTTAGAAATTAAAGCAAAAGCTACTTTTAATGGTTTATATGAAGTTCTAAGTAATAAAGGCGATGCGTATGAATACATTGGTGTTGCAGATAGTATAGTTAGAGAAAGAGTATTTGAAAAATTGGCTAAAATAAAGGGTGTAAAATATGATGTAATTTATGATATGTGGATGGATTCGGATTACGCTAAAGGTGGCTACATGGCTAAAGGTGGAGGAATGGCTGATGGTGGGGAAACAGCAAAATTTCAAGTAGATGATGTTGTATATAACAAAAAACATAATACTATTGGAATTGTTAGAATAGGAGAATCAAGAGGAGAAGTTAAAACTGATGCTGATGGGAATGTAGATGTTGATGATTTAGAATATTATAATCCATTAAAGCATGAAGCACATAAAAATGCTAAAGTAGCACCTTCTACTTTTAAAGAAGTTGAAGAAAGAAGCTTGTGGCAACCATTTTCTGAAAGAGCTTCACAACTAGCTAAAGGTGGTTTTGTAGGTAAAGGGGAATTAGTTTGGAGAAAATTGACTAATTCTAAAAAAATGGAATTTTTAAAAGAAAACTTTACACCACAAATAACTCCTAGAAGTCAAGAAATATTAGTTGGCAAAGATTTTCAATTCTTACCTAAAGATGTAAAAATAAAACTTGAGTCTAAATACGCAAATGTAGAAGAATATGCTAAAGGTGGCATGTCTCAAAAAGATGTTGCAGAAAGTAATGCTGAAATGGTTTTAAGCCAAATTAAGGCAGTAAAACACCATGCACAAGAATTATCTAATGTTGTATCTAAAAATAGTGATATTGAAGCATGGGTAGTAGCTAAAATAGAAAGAGCTAGTACAGACCTAAGCGATATTACTCATTACTTAGAATTTCAAACTAAGAAAATGGCAATGGGCGGAGAAATTCACAGAACACAAGATTAAAATAAAATTATGAAGCTATTCACTAAAGAAGTAGATAAGCAATTATTTGCACAATATCCGAAAGGAAGCGACCTAGATAATCAAATGGTCGTAGCCAAAATATTTAACCCCTATGGTAGGGGTGTTTGGTATTTATTGAACTCAGACCCTGAAGACCCTGATTATATTTGGGCCATAGTAGACTTATTTGAGCCTGATATGGGTAGTGTAAGTCGTTCTGAGCTTCAAACAGTAAAAGTGCCGCCATTTGGCTTAGGACTTGAAAGAGACATATATTTTAGCCCTAAACCTGCAAAAGAAGTATTTGAAGGAATTATGAGAGGCGAAAGATTTGCTCATGGTGGAATGACTGCAGGTCGTTATTATAAAGACAATAGCGGAAATGAGTTAAGATATATTGGAGAAAGCGAAGGAAAATTACTATTTAAAGATGGAGAAAAGATAATTACTAAGTCTCATGAAGATTTTGAAGATTCTCCAAAAGAATATAAGCTATTTGGCATTTTTGCTGAAGGGGGAAGAGTAAAGGGTATAAACAATAACACAGGGGAATCTTACGGAGTAGTTATTGGGTCTGTTAAAATATCAGATGAGCATGTAGAAGGTGGTACTGAAATGAATGTAAGAACTTCTTATTCATCAAGAATTAGTGAGGTTAAACTTATTTTTGATAAAAACGGAAACCTTTATGAAATAATAGATTTTGGTTATGCTTTAGAAGGTAATTACCCTGATACAAGTAAAAGAAGTGGTGGTAGAAATTATAATGCAGATAAAAAGGAAACATTAGAAGTTCTTTCAGAAAAATACAACCCTGCATTTGCTAAAAAATTAATTGAATTGGCTAAAACACCTTATATCCAACTTTTAGAAAAAGGTATTCATAAGTGGTATGTAGTAAGTGCCAAAGAAGATAAAGTTGTTTCTAAAGGTTTTAATAACGAAGAGGAAGCAAAAAAAGCCATGTATGATTTGTATAAAAAAAGTAAAGATTTTAGTCTTGCTACAAGAAGGATGGCTGAAGGTGGTATGTTAGAGCATGGATTGAAAATTGGCGATAAGATTACAAGTGATATGTTTTGGGATAATCAGATAGTTGTAGAAAATCAAAAAACAAAGAAAAGAGCACAAATAAATTTAGAAACGGGAGAAAGAAAAGAGGAAATGGGAATGGGTGGAGATATTGCTTCTGCAGAGCATAACATCAAACAGGCTAAATATGGTGCTAGATTAGTAGGCAAACAAAAGAACTTAGATGTCAATAAAAATGGCAAATTAGATGCTGAAGACTTTAAGATATTAAGAGGTAAAATGGCCATGGGCGGAAAGGTTAAGTTCGAGGACAAGGTAAAAGAAGTTCAAAAAAGCCTTTTAAAGCGTAAAAAAGTAGCTCCTGTAGTTCAAAAAGACTATGGAAAGACTTACAATAGAAAAGAAGCCCTAGAGTCAGCAAAACGCATCATCGGTGCACAAACTGCTAAATGGGAAAAAAGAAATAAAAAATGAGTATAGACCAACAAATATATGATACAGCAATTCAGCAAGGATTCAATCCTGTAGCAGCTAAATTAATAGCAGCTCAGGCTAGATTTGAAAGTGCTGACTATAATTCTAATGTATTTAAACTAAATAACAATACTAGTGGAATTAAGTTCATCGGGCAACCTAATGCAGTTAGAGGCTCACTTGCTCCTGCTAACGAAAGAAGGTGTAATGGTGGATGTAATGGGGATTATTATGCTAAATTCAATACTATACAAGATTCTATAAACGATAAAATAGTTAGATTATATAGTAAAACTATGGGCGGTATTACTCCTGACCAATTAAAAAGTACTAATAGTGCAGATGATTTTGCAGCAAAATTGAAAAAAAGGAATTATTATGGCTTTTATAGCTATTCTACTGCTGCAGGTCAAAAAGAAGCAGCAAACTACGCTTCAGGCTTAAAAGCTAAATTGCTTAGAATTAAAATAGTCGAATTTGTTCAAAAGAATAAAATATCTCTTGCTATTGGATTATTACTATTTGGTAGCGGTTTATATTATTATTTAAAAATTAAAAAGAAATAACTATGTACGGGATTGCAACATATAACGCTACAAAAAAATTCATTAAAGAATATGGTCAAGGTATACTTAATGCTGTAAGAGGCACAGATATATTCTACTCGGTAGCTATTGGTCAAAAAGCTTATGAAAGTGGTTATGGTAAAAAAATACCTGCAGGTTCAAATAACTTTGGAGGGATTAAATATGCACCAAATTTGAAAGGAGTTATTGGCTATGTTTTACAAGATACTACTG
>Ga0049081_10000214_pt1 | contig 22888 bp, 19 predicted proteins | sample GreLakmeER78MSRF_FD_66717 | JGI IMG/M metagenome (GOLD analysis project Ga0049081, IMG submission 66717) | Freshwater lentic microbial communities from great Laurentian Lakes, MI, USA - Great Lakes metaG ER78MSRF | ecosystem: Environmental > Aquatic > Freshwater > Lake | place: Great Lakes...
GAGTAAGCGTTTCCATTTGTACTGTTATTTTGAAAAAAAACAGATTGTGGTATACAAATTAAAGGTGCTGGCTGAGCTGCTGCTGCCTGAATGGTGCTCAATTCAAATTTGAAGGCTGCCATATTACAATTCGAACTGTTATTGGTGGGAGACCAACTACCAGGTGTGCTTGTAAAACCGTAATCATTTCCACCACAAGCTCCACAAACAGCATGATAAATTCTTCCCGATTTATCAAAACGACTCGTTCCACCATCTACATGATTGTAACTGCTGTTCATTCCCCCCATAAACGTAGCATATTTTAAGGCACTTGCATCTTGATCAAGAACGGCAATGTAAAAATTATTCCCACTCGTATTCAATTGATAACCATCCGGTGTACATTGGAAACTACTGCTTGTCGAATAAGTTGCTTGTCCATTTTGATTTAACACCCCACCCCACCCGGCCAAATAAATATCGTAACAATCGGAAACCAAAAATGCTGTTGGCGAAATCTCAACATGACCATGAGCGGCGCCAATCATTGTTGTCCAGGAAATTGTATTCAAATCGCTTGTATATTTACGTACAAATTGACCCGAATTGGGCGTGCCATAACACCCAGTTGATATTCCCCAATCAGATTCTGTTTGACCATAAACATAAACAAAATTGTCAATATCCGTATCCACAAAATAGGTTTGATCATATTCACCCATCCCCATGAACGAACCAGATACAAATTGACCATTATTTTGGTTTAACCTCAAGACGTAACCATCCGACATCCCTCCATTAAATGACAAATCATTTCCAGAAGAAAATGGTAACGAGAATGAAGACGTTCCTCCAGCAGCATAAACAAAACCATTGGATGAAACCGTTACCGAATTACCCGTTTCAAGTCCAGAACCACCAAAATAAGTACTCCAAGCTAACGAACTTAATGTTGAGTTTAATCTAAATATAACGGCATCCTGACTACCGGACAATGCCGTTTGACTTGCGGTGACAGTTGGGAAATTTGAGGAAGCTGTGGTACTAGAAATATATACATTTAGATTATTATCTAAAATAATCTCCCCTCGGAATTGATCTCCATAATTATAGTTCAGTGAATTGGTATTTAAACCATCCGTATTGGTTCCTCCAACAAAAGTTGAAGATAATAAAGCGGTACCGTTCGGACTTAATCGAGCTACATAAATATCCGCACCATTAAATTCCAAAGAATTCTCCAATTCATTAGGTCCTCCGTTGTGTGAATTATCATAAGGAGTTCCAGCCATTGGGAAATTCACCGAGGAAGTAACACCATAAATGTAGAGTTCCCCATTGGGAGCACAAACGATTGAGTGTGGAGTTTCGTTTCCATTTCCGCCCAAATAAGTAGAGTAAATAATTGTAGAGCCAGTGGCATTGTATTTTGTTATTCCCACATCCATCGGAAAGGTTCCTGTTCCAGAATTATAGGAAACATCAAAAGCTCCAGTGGAAAGTGGATATCCGGTTCCAAATACGATCCCTCCACCAAATAAATTTCCATTAATATCAGGAGTTGCTGTGAATCCCCAATTATCTGCTGTTGAACCCGTAAATGTAGAAAAAGTTAAACTTGGATCAATGATCAATTGCTTACTTGCATCATAGCCTTCAGGGAAATTAAATCCAATTGTATCTCCAAATAAGCGGAACTCACACTTGACATTTTCTTTTTTTCCTGCCTCATCAATCGACCACGCAACTGGTTTTGATTCGAGAATCTCGCCAAATCGATGACCAATGACCAAATCGCCATTTTCATTCAATTTAATGGAATTTGCGCCAATTAATGTGAATCGAATTTGATTGGGATTTCCTTCAGGTTGAACAGCAAAATTATAACTCAATCGATTAGAATTGGTGGAATAAAAAAGATCAATGCTCGGATAAAAATCAGCATAAACTACATCCTTGTATGAGTAAATTCCAGATTTCCAATTAGAAGAATCATTTCCCAAAATAAAATTACTGTAATGGCTGCTCGGATGTTGCTCTTGCTTAAGTGTTTGGGTATTCGCTTGCAAAAAGTGCTGCTTTATAACATGGTATGAATTTCCAGTTTTCTCTTCTTCATGTTCCATGTGATGTTCAGAATGATTGTGATTCATCGCATCCGTTAAATAAAAAGTCAATTGATTGGATTCTAAATAGATTTTCCCTTGATTGAGATTTACAGAATACTGAATTCGATCATCCCATTGCCCACGATTGGGAGTCATCCAAACATCCTGACTATAAACGTCAAGTGTTAAGAGCAATACGAAAAGAAAGTTTAGTTTTTTCAACCTGTATACGCTGTAAATATACAACATTAGCAATACGTATAAAACTCAGATTTTGTTGTATGGTTGCTTTAAATAGATTAAAAAAATAAAAGAACCTTTTGAACCGAATGATGTATTAAAACCCTAAGACAGAGTAATCGCTTGTAAAAATTCTCTTTTTGTTGCATCATCGCTGAATTTCCCACTATAAAAACTAGTAACGGTGGCAGAAGACTCATCTTTTATTCCACGTGAGGACACACACAAATGCTTAGCATCAATTAATACCGCCACGTCCTCTATACCTAAAACACGTTTTATTTCTTCTCCAATTTGAACGGTTAATCGTTCTTGTACTTGTGGTCTTTTTGCAAAATAATGTACGATTCTATTGAGTTTTGAGAGTCCAATTACTGTACCATTGGAAATGTATGCAACGTGAGCCTTACCCATAATTGGCACAAAGTGATGTTCGCAATTGCTGTAAAAAGAGATGTTTTTCTCAACCAGCATTTCACTGTATTGGTATTTATTTTCAAATAATGCAATGGATGGACGATTTGCTGGATTTAAACCTGAAAAAATTTCTTGTACATACATTTTTGCCACTCGATAAGGAGTTCCTTGTAAACTATCATCATTCAAATCCAATCCCAACACTTCCATAATGGACTTGAAATGCAAAGCTATTTCTTCAATTTTTTGCCTGTCTGATTTATCAAAAGCGTCAGATCTAATTGGTGTTTCATAAGACGTAAGCACGTGTTCATCTCCAACTTGATCGTATAATTCGGTTAAATCTATTTTTGTTTTCATTAATCACTTTCAAATAGAACAGTGAAATGCTTTTTTTGTTTATTTTCCGGTTAGATTCATTAAACAAACTACGACATTCCCTGCAGCGTGCATAGTCGATAATAGATTCCTTGATTTTTCAAAAGTTCTACATGTGTTCCTCTTTCTGCAATTTCTCCTTTCGATAAAACAATAATTTCATCGGCGTTTTTGATTGTGCTCAAGCGATGGGCAATGACAAGGGATGTCCGATCGCGCATCAAATTATCCAAGGCTTCCTGAACTAATTTTTCTGATTCTGTATCCAACGCGGAGGTTGCTTCGTCTAGTATTAAGATTTCTGGATTTTTGTACAAAGCACGGGCAATACACAAACGTTGTTTTTGTCCACCCGAAAGTTTGTTTCCTCGTTCACCGATGATCGATTGATACCCCATCTCCATTTGAGAGATAAAAGCATGTGCATTTGCGGTTTGAGCTGCTTGAGTTGCTCGATTTAGGTCTGGCGTATCATCACCAAAAGCGATATTTTCCAAAACCGAGGTATTAAATAAAATGGATTCCTGAGAAACAATTCCAATCAATTGACGCAAATCATTTGTTTTGAACGATTGAATAGAAATAGAATCCAAGGCAATGTTTCCTTTTTCTGGATCATAAAAACGAGGTAGTAAATCAGCTATAGTGGATTTACCACTTCCAGATTCACCAACGAGTGCAACCGTTTTTCCTTTTGGAATCGTAAATGATACATTTTTTAAGACCATTTCTTCACCATAACGAAACGAGACATCTTGATAAGTGATGGAATCTGTAAAACGAATTGGTGAATGCGGAAATTCCGGCTCCAATATGCTCATGTCAGCTGTTAAAATCTCATTAATTCGATCCATGCTAACGCGTGCTTTTTGTAAGACTGCTATTTGATTAGAAACGGATTGAATAGGTCGTAATAATTGGGAAAAGATAATAATGAACGTAATAAAAAGCTCGCCGGTTAAACCTGATCCAGTGGATGTTGAATCTAAGATCATTGACCCACCAAACCAAACCAAACACATCATTACGGCAGCACCTAAAGTCTCACTTAATAGTGGAGCGATATCTCGTTTACGAAAGGTACGCGTTACTAATTGTTGGTGACGGAGATTAATTGATTGAAATAATCGCTGCATAAAATCAACGGCATTAAATGCTTTAATTATTCTTATTCCTCCCAAACTTTCGTCCATTGCCGAATATAAAAGACCTAATTGTTCCTGTCCATTTTTTGCCGTTCTTTTCAAACTTTTACCAATACGCGAAATAACAAATGCCGTAACGGGCAATAAACACATCGAAACCAAGGTTAAACTGGGACTAATGTAGAGCAAGGATGCAACATGAATAACAATAGAAATAGGCTCACGAAAAATCAACTCCAACATTCCCACAACTCCATTTTCAATTTCACCCACATCGCTGTTCATCCGCGCCATCAAATCTCCTTTTCGTTCTTGAGAATGAAATGAGAGAGGCAAATGCAATGCTTTAGAAAACAATTCATCACGCACGTCACGCACAACAGCCATGCGCAATTCAGATTGAAACCACACTGCCAAATAACGAGAAGCATTTTTCAATAAAAATGCAAGAAAAACAGAAATGCATACAAAAAACAACGCTTGTTTTGGATCAGTTGAAACCATTTCATGCATCTTGAAATTATACCAATCAGCAACATAACCTGTAAAATCAGCTAAACGACCAGAGAAAACGGGATGTTGAATTGGCTTTTTAAAATCACTTGACTTAAAAATAAGTTGCAAAAAAGGAATGAATAGAACCAATGACAATAAATTGAACACCGTATAGAGAAGATTTCCTACAATGGTAATGAATGCCAAAAATTTATACCTGAAGGTATACTTGTATATTGCTTTCCACGAATGCATGGGACAAAGATACACTAAACGAAATTGTAAGGCATAAATTGCTTGCGAATTGTTACCTTTGCACCCTATGTCATCAATACGCCAACATAAAGTTGAAGCTGCAATACGGGCAGAATTAGCTTCTTATCTGCAACGAAACACCAATGAAATCTGCATGGGCAGTATGGTTACAGTAACGATTATTCGTGTTACATCCGATTTATCATTAGCCCGCTGCTACCTCAGTTTTTTTGCCGGACCGGATAAAAAAGTGGTGTTAGATAACATTAACCATAATAAAGGGAAAATAAGAATGGAGATTGCTAAAAGACTTAGTAACATGCGAAAAACTCCAGAATTATTATTCTTTATTGATGATTCTTTGGATTATGCAGAGGAAATAAACGAATTATTGAAAAAATAAATTGGCAACAAACGTTCCTTATTTCATAGCAAAACGCTACTTGTTTTCTTGGAAAAAAAGAAACGCAATCAACTTAATTACTGCAATTTCGGTCATTGGAATTGCAATTACAACCGCCGCTCTCGTTATATTAATTTCGGCGTTTAACGGAATTGAACAGATGATTGACCGCATGTATTCTGAATTCGATACAGATTTAACGATTCTTCCTGTCAATACAAAAACCTTCAATATTGCCCAACTTAATGTAACGAAACTCAAACAAGTTAAGGAAATTCAATCTACTTCTCGCACGATTGAAGAGTTAGTAATTTTAAAAAATGGGGATCGATGGGTCAACGCAAAATTAATGGGAGTAGATTCCAGCTTTTTAGCAATGGCAAATATGAACAAGCATTTATTACACAATCGAAAAATTACTGACAATACAAATTTCATTCTTCCAGGAGCAGGACTGTTGGAAAAACTACAAATTCAGTTCGATCAAGATAACAATTATGAGCCAATCGTATTCTTTGCGCCAAAAAGAAAATTAACAATCCGACCTGGTAAAAATCCGTTTTACACTGAAAACGCTGCGGTAAGTGCTATTATGAACTTCAACCGCGAAGTCAATATGGAAGTAATCGTTTGTAACCTTGACTTTGCCGCCAATTTACTTCAATATGAAGAAGAGATTTCCTCCATTTTAATTGACTTAAGGGATGATTGTAATTCAGATGAAACTAAGCGAAAAATTCAAGAACTCGTAGGGCCAACATTTCAAGTTCGATCGCGTTACGAAAAAAATGAACTCATCTTTAAAACCAGTAAATCTGAAAAAGTGATTGTTATTTGTATTCTAGTATTCGTATTTATTTTGGCCGCATTTAACTTGATTGCCTCACTAACGATGCTTTTTGTGGAAAAGAAAAAGAACATAATCACGCTTGTAGGTATGGGATTAACTCAAAAAAATATTTTCACCATTTTCTTTTATGAAGGATTGTTATTATCTCTAATGGGATTAATTATCGGGCTTTTTCTTGGCTACTCGGTTTCAATGGCTCAAATTTATGGTTCCCTGTTAGTATTACCGGGCACTTTAGAACCCTTTCCTATTAATTTAAAATTGAGTGATGGTCTTTTCATTCTTGCATTGGTTGGAGGATTGAGTGTTGTTTTTTCGGTAACAACCGTATTGTTTTTAGTTAAAAACAACTTTTCACGTGGTATTTTTACGGCAAAATCCTAAAGGAAAAATTAAAAAAAAGAAGATTGAACAAAAATCTTGTTAAAAACCCACTCTTTTTTTTTATAAGTTCATTTTAAATCAAAAATTACTTGAAATAAATAATTATATTTGCGCCCAAATTTAGAGTACTAATTGATCAAAATAAACCTGAAATGTCTCAAATTAAAGGAAAAGTCTCAAAAGTAATTGGTCCAGTTGTGGACGTAAATTATGAAAGAGGAAGTGCATTGCCAAATATTTACGATGCTCTTGAAGTATACAAGGCGGATGGAACTCGTGTTGTTTTAGAAGTTCAATCTCACGTCGGAGAAAATTCTGTTCGTACTATTGCAATGGATTCAACTGATGGGTTTACGCGCGGAATGCCAGTTACTTCTACGGGAAGTGCAATTAAGATGCCTATTGGTGAGGAAATTAAAGGTAGACTTTTCAATGTGGTTGGTGAAGCAATTGATGGTATTCAAGCTGTTGATAATTCAAACGGACTTCCTATTCACCGCGAAGCGCCTAAATTTGATCAATTATCTACAGCTACTGAAATTCTTTTCACTGGGATTAAAGTAATTGACTTAATTGAACCATATGCTAAAGGTGGTAAAATTGGTCTTTTTGGTGGTGCAGGTGTTGGTAAAACAGTATTGATTCAAGAATTAATTAACAATATAGCGAAAGGTCATGGTGGTCTTTCAGTTTTTGCAGGTGTAGGAGAAAGAACGCGTGAAGGAAATGATTTACTTCGTGAAATGTTGGAGTCTGGCATCATTAAATATGGAAAAGAATTTATGCATTCCATGGAAGAAGGTGGATGGGATCTTTCAAAAATTGACCTAGAGGAAATGAAAGAATCGAAAGCTACTTTCGTTTTTGGTCAAATGAATGAGCCTCCTGGAGCTCGTGCTCGTGTTGCTTTATCTGGATTAACTGTGGCAGAATATTTCCGTGATGGATCTGGAGATGGACAAGGAAAAGACATTCTTTTCTTCGTTGATAACATTTTCCGATTTACTCAAGCTGGTTCAGAAGTTTCTGCGTTACTTGGACGTATGCCTTCTGCTGTAGGATACCAACCAACATTGGCCTCAGAAATGGGTGCGATGCAAGAACGAATTACATCAACAAAAAACGGGTCAATTACATCTGTTCAAGCGGTTTACGTTCCTGCCGATGACTTAACCGATCCAGCTCCAGCAAATACATTTGCCCACTTGGATGCAACAACAGTACTTTCTAGAAAAATTGCAGAGTTAGGTATTTATCCTGCTGTGGATCCATTAGATTCTACTTCACGTATTTTAACTGCAGAAATAGTTGGCGATGAACATTATGATTGTGCTCAACGTGTAAAAATAACACTTCAACGATACAAGGAACTTCAAGACATTATTGCAATTTTAGGAATGGACGAACTTTCTGAAGAAGATAAATTGGTAGTTCATCGTGCTCGTCGTGTACAACGTTTCTTGTCTCAACCTTTCCATGTGGCTGAACAGTTTACAGGACTTCCGGGTGTTTTAGTTGATATTAAAGAAACCATCAAAGCATTCAATGCCATTCTTGATGGAGAATATGACAAATATCCAGAAGCTGCATTTAACTTGAAAGGCGGTATTGCAGATGTTGTTGCGGCAGGAGAAAAAATGTTAACTGAAGCATAAATCTATGTTAGTAGTTGACATCTTAACACCTGAATCTACTGTTTTTAACGGCGAAGTGATTTGTGTAACCCTACCTGGTTTGGATGGCACATTTCAACTATTAACTAGCCACGCACCGATTATTTCAGCATTAAAAGCGGGTAAACTTATCGTAGAATTGCCTGCTAATTTTAATGAGGAAACGTACAAAAGTAAGTTGATTCACCAAACGGCAGACCCTAAGAAAATTGAAATTTCAATTAGTGGGGGTGTTGTAGAAGTGACAAATAATAAAGTTATTATTCTAGCTGAATAATTAGATCCTCAACGATATAAAAAAAGGAAGTTTAACACTTCCTTTTTTTATGGGTTATATTTTTTTCATAAAAAAACCGCTCCAAAAATAGAGCAGTTTTAAAATTTCACTTTACTCTATAAGATAGGCATTTCACGAGTGAATGCTGGTATACCTGTAACATCCATTCCTGTAATCAACAAATGAATGTCATGCGTTCCTTCATATGTGACAACCGATTCCAAATTAGCCATGTGACGCATCATAGAATACTCACTTGTTATTCCCATTCCTCCATGTATTTGGCGTGCCTCACGTGCAATGTTCATTGCTATTTCAACATTGTTCCTTTTCGCCATTGATATTTGAGCACTTGTGGCTCTTCCTTCATTGCGTAATTGCCCCAAACGGAAAGTTAATAATTGTGCTTTTGTAATTTCTGTTATCATTTCGGCCAATTTCTTTTGAATTAACTGAAATGCACCAATTGGAACATTAAATTGGGTTCTTTCTTTTGAATATCGCAAGGCTTGATCATAACAGTCCATGGCAGCACCTAAGGCCCCCCATGCAATTCCAAATCGAGCTGAATCCAAGCAACTCAATGGCGCACCCAATCCACTTCGACCAGGAAGTATATTTGATTTAGGGACTTTTACATTATCAAAAATCAATTCACCCGTTGACGAAGCCCTGAGTGACAACTTCCCGTGCATCTCTGGAGTTGAAAACCCTTCCATTCCACGTTCAACCAACAAACCAAAAATTCTATCTGATTCATCTTTAGCCCAAACAACAGCGACATCAGCAAATGGAGCGTTAGAAATCCACATTTTTGCACCATTCAAAATAACATGGTCTCCAGCATCCTTGAAATTTGTAATCATCCCTCCTGGATTTGAACCATGATCGGGTTCAGTTAATCCAAAGCAACCCATCATTTCGCCTGTAGCTAATTTCGGTAAAAACTTTTGTTTGTGTTCTTCGGAACCATATTTCCAAATTGGATACATTACAAGAGAAGACTGTACAGATGCCGTGGAACGCAAACCGGAATCACAGCGCTCTAATTCTTGCATTATTAATCCATAAGAAATATGGTCTAGCCCTGCTCCACCATATTCTTCAGGAATGTACGGGCCAAAAGCTCCTATTTCACCTAATCCAGCGAACAAATGAGTTGGAAAAGTAGCGTTTTCATAATGTTCATCAATGATCGGAGAAACTTCACGTTTCACCCAAGTACGAGCAGCATCGCGAACTAATTTATGTTCTTCCGATAATAAATCATCTAGCATATAATAATCTGGGTGTACGTATTGATCAGTTTTCATAATGTTATTTAAAATAAGGACAAAAATAAGTATATTTTGTTCTAACTAAGCCAAGAATTTAAAAGTTTTAGTCGTATAATTCTAAAACCGAAGTCGAATGTAAGTTTATACAGATAATTTCTTTAGAATCCCAATAACCTTGTTACTTTTGTGTATGATTTCATTGATACAAACTGGTGAACTAATCCTTCGGAAAATCCCATTCGAATTACCCGAACTTATCGGATTGTTCGTGAGCATAGCACTTATTGGTTTGGCGAAAATTAGTCACCCAAAAACGCTTGAAACTGCATTTGGCACTTCGTTTTCATTGAAATCTGAAATTTCATTTAATGATACCGTGAAAATGCATCCTTTCGGTTCTTTTCTGCTAATAATCAATTTTTTGGTGAGCATCTCTCTCCTAATCTTTTTGTCCACTCAATCATTCATTAAAAACGGCACCGAACATTATCTTTTTTCACTTGGAATATCCGCGCTGTTACTTTTCATTTATCTAACAGGAATTTACATCGTTGGTTTTATTAGTGGGGAGATGAATCGCATAATTACCAATCAAATTTTTACACTGAATTTTATACATATTTCCGGAATAGCCGGGTGCCTTTTAGCTATTCCTTGGTTAATAAATCCTCACCTCAACTTTTTATTTACAGTGACAACAGGAATTATTTTGGTTGGACTTTATCTGTTACGACTTTTTAAAATTTTATCGGTTGCTTTGAGAGAACATGTGCCTTTATATTATTTATTTTTGTATCTTTGCACCCTAGAAATACTTCCAATTTTTGTAAGTGTTTCAGTTTTTTGGAAGAATGTAGTTGTTTAGATAACGGATAATATTTAGAGAATTGGCTATCAAATCAATTTTAGTATCTCAGCCTAAGCCTGAAGGAGAAAAGTCACCCTATTATGACTTAGCGGACAAATATAAAATCAAAATAGATTTTAGACCGTTTATAAAAGTTGAAGGGGTTGATTCAAAAGAATTCAGGTCACAACGCATCAATTTTACTGATTTTTCAGGAATCATTCTAACTTCAAAGGTAGCAGTCGATCATTTTTTTAGAATTGCTGAAGAAATTCGGTTCGAAGTTCCAGATGATTTGAAATACTTTTGTATATCCGAAGCAGTTGCCTTGTATCTTCAAAAATACGTTACGTATAGAAAAAGAAAGATATTTTTTGGAAAACAAACTATCGAGCAATTGGCAGATGTAATGAAAAAACACAAGAACGAAAAATTCTTACTGCCTTGTACTGATATTTTAAGAGATAATATTCCAATTACTTTAGTAGAACAAAAAATTGAGTTTTCCAAAGTAATTTTATACAAAACGGTGGCAGCTGACTTATCAGACTTAGAAGATGTAAAGTACGATTTATTGGTTTTCTTTAGTCCAGGGGGAATTGAATCCTTATTCAAAAACTTCCCTGACTTTATTCAGGATAAAACATGTATAGCAGCTTTTGGCACAACTACCGCCCAAGCAGTATTAAAAAATCACCTTCGATTAGATTTACACGCTCCACAACCAAATGCTCCATCAATGATCGGTGCTATTGAATTGTTCGTAAAAGAAAAGCTTAAAAAGGGATGATTTTTATAATCAAAAAAAGGATGTAACTTTTTTTAAAGTCAGTTCATTACTTTTGCACAACAACAAGCAACGCAAACTAGTAAAACCTTAACCTACCCGTATATGAAACAACTTATTCATGACTTCCCTAAACACATTGAGGAAGCTTTTTCAATCGCTGAAAAATCAACATTTAAATCACCATCTGCTGAAATTCACAACATCATTATTTGTGGTATGGGTGGGTCTGGAATTGGTGCGAAAATTGTTTCAAACTGGGTGCAAAACGAAATTAAACTGCCAATAACATTGGTAACTGATTATACTTTACCAAGTTTTGCTTCTGCAAATTCCCTCATAATCGGCTCTTCCTATTCTGGTAACACAGAAGAAACGATGATGGCATTGGAAGCAGGCAAAGCATTGGGAGCTCATATTATGTGTGTTTGTAGTGGTGGTAAAATGGAACAATTTTGCCAAGAAAACAAGTATGATTGTGTTATTGTTCCAGGAGGTAATCCGCCACGTAGTACATTAGCATTTTCTTTAGTTCAATTATTGAACATGCTTCACTCTCTTGGATTTATCGGCTCATCAACCTTAAATCAAATGAAAGCGGCACAAAACTTATTGACAGAGAATCTTTCTAAAATACAATCTGTTGCACAAGAAGTTTCCGCACATTTGTTTGGCAAAATCGGAATTTTATATGGTGAAACAAAATATGAAGGGGTAATCGTTCGTGCAAGACAACAATTCAATGAGAACTCTAAATATTTATGCTGGCACCACACTATTCCTGAAATGAATCACAATGAGCTAGTTGGTTGGGGCGGAGGTGATACACGATTTGCACCGATATTCTTTGAAACGAGCGATGTTCATCCACGAAATAAAAAGCGCTTTGAAATAACTAAAAACGCAACGGAAAAAAAATGCGGTAAAATTCTTTCAATTTCTGCCAAAGGAGCATCCACGGTTGAAGAGTCGCTTTACTTAATACACATCGTTGACTGGGCGTCTTTTTACTTGTGCGAAGCGAATAACCAAGATATTATTGACATTGAAATTATTGATTATTTGAAAGGCGAACTTTCCAAATTCTAATGAATGACACCTAGAGTTACCTGCCATTTTTTAGGAAAAATTGATTACAAAACGGCGTGGGAATTCCAGGAAAAATTATTTCAAGAAGGCGTACAACAAAAAATTGCTATCCGAAATGGGGAAAGTACCACACTTCCTAAAAACCATTTGATCTTTTGCGAACATCCTCATGTTTTTACGCTCGGTAAAAGTGGTGATAGGCAACATTTATTAATCGATCAATCGGGTTTGGATGAAAAAGAGGCTCAATTTTATCAAATAAACCGAGGCGGTGACATCACGTATCACGGCCCAGGCCAATTGGTCGTTTATCCCATTTTTGATCTGGAGCAATTTTTCACGGATATCCATAAATACATGCGTTATTTAGAGGAGGCTGTTATCAGAACAATTGCTAATTATGGGATTCAAGGAGAAAGATGCGATGGATTAACGGGCGTCTGGATTGATTCCACAACACCTAAGGCAAGAAAAATTTGCGCCATGGGAGTTAAAAGTTCACGTTGGATGACGATGCATGGTATCGGATTTAATGTCTGTACAGATTTAAGCTATTTCAATCATATTGTTCCCTGTGGAATTCAAGATAAGGCGGTGACTTCGTTAGCAAACGAACTAGATTTACCTGTATCCGTTGATGAGATTATACCAATATTATTGAAAGAATTAACCGATTTGTTTAATTTTGAAGTAATCGCGAAACTATGAAAAAACGGGCGTTTAAATTAGTACGAATCATTGGTTTAGTTTTCCTTTTTATTCTTTTAATTGGAAATCTCTTCATACTCTTAACCGGAAGGCATTATTTGTACAGCGCAATTTCCAAAACGTATTTACGCGGCAAATCTGGTCCTGGTATTTACGATCTTGATTTGTTTGCAAAAACAACCATTAACACGAATTCTGATCATTTTAATTGGAATAATCACCCCAGAAAGAACACGTATAATTGGAAGATTAGCGAACTTGACTATCATAAAAATTGGGAAACAACAGCATTTTTAGTTATTCACAAAGATTCTATTCTCCTGGAGAAATATTGGGGCGATCACAACGAAAAAACGGTGTCCAATTCTTTTTCCGCAGCGAAAACAATCATCGCTTTATTAATTGGAATTGCAATTGACGAAGGATACATAAAAAACATGGACGAGCCTGTTGGCAATTACATTCCTGAATTTAAAAATTTGGGACGGCAAAAAGTCACTATTCGTCACCTGCTGCAAATGGCTTCTGGTTTAGATTGGGAAGAAAGCGGAAGCAACCCGATTTCAGAAGCTGCCGAAGGCTATTTTACATCAGATCTACACGCTTTAGTTACTCGTCAACTAGTTGTAAATGAACCAGGTAAAAATTTTAAATACCAAAGTGGAAATTCACAATTATTAGGAATCATTATTGCCAATGCTACAAAAATGTCTCTTTCCAACTATATGGAAACTCGCTTGTGGAAAAAAATTGGGGCCAGTTCCACTGCTTATTGGAGTACAGATCAAGAGAATGGAATCGAGAAATCTTTTTGCTGTTTTTATGCCACTGCTCGCGACTATGCGTTACTTGGTCGCTTGTTGTTAAATAAAGGAAAATGGGGCAACAAACAGCTTATTTCATCCAATTTCATGAAAGAATTGATTACCACCCCAACGCTACAAATGGATGAAGGAACTCCCAATCAACGTTACGGATTGCATACTTGGGTCTATTTCAATCAGGGTAACCCTGTTTACTATTTTCGAGGATATCGAGGTCAGTATATACTTACCGTTCCAAAAGATGAGTTGATTATTGTGCGACTAGGAATGAAACGAGAAAAGGATTTTAACCTTCCTGAAAAGAAAATATCGAATGTTAAATTTCTAAATCAAGAACAGGAAAAAATCGGACATTCGCCAGATGTCTTTAATTATATAATAAACGGATATTCCATTTTTAATACATTAAAATGAGAGAAGAGTTAAAGGGGCCTAAAGTAGAAAAGGTTGGAGTTGCTGTTGTGCAACAAATAAATACAGACAACCAACTAGAATACAATGTGTATTTACTAAATCTTCGGGATGACATCATGGAAGGAATCATTATAAACAGCACTGGTTATGGTGAAAACGTCAACACCGGTGAAAAAATAAAAACGTCAACATTACGTCATTGCATTGAAGTACTTCTTCCAAATGAGGCTGCAAGAATAGAACCTATAATGGATGATGTTTTTGGAATTTCAAATGAGTATTGGGTGAGTTTTTGGATTGATGATGTTTTATATGACAAAAAATTTGTTTTTCCACCCGAAATGATTTGCGAAAAGAATTTGAAAGAAATAAAAATCTTGGGCGCTAAAGGAATTCTAATTAAATAATAATGGGGAAAAACACCAGAAATTTAATCCTTTTTCTTATGCTCAACTTTGGCGCGTTGGGAATTGGTGGTTTTTTAATGGGAAGCAGTCCGGTCGAAAATTCATGGTATCAATCACTAAATTTGGCACCATGGACTCCTCCTGGTTGGGTTTTTGGAGCTGCTTGGTCAACTATTATGATTCTTTTTTCTATCTACATGATGCTTGTATTTCGAAAATCCCCTACCAATCAAAACAGAACTATTTATGCTATACATTTACTACTAAACATCGGGTGGAACCCCCTATTTTTCCAGTATCATCTTGTATTTCCAGGACTGATTGTTTTAATAGCTCTATTCCTTGTATTGCTGATGACGCACCATAAAAATTTCAAATGGCGAAATTGGAACATCCTGTTAATCGCACCTTATTTAATTTGGTTGTGCATTGCATTTTCCTTAAATCTATACACCTTATTGTACAACTAATCGATCCTTCCAACGAGGGGTTTTAGTCAAGGAATAAATAAGTAAGAAAAGGTTTATAAACGGCAATATAAAAATATATACTGGCACCATGAACAACATTTTAAAGCGCTGATTGGATGAATAACATGGCCATAAACAAATTGAATCTATTGTTACTTTTACTAATAGAAAAAACATCAGTTCTGTCAAACTAAAACGTTGAATTACCAATATCAAGGCTATACAAAACCCTATAGATAAAAGGAATTGCAGAATGACCAATCGATTTGTCAATGCATCTGCCACATGTCTTGATTTCCCTATCCAACGTGCTCGCTGTGCAATATATTCTTGAATGGATTGTGCCCCCGGTGTTTGAACTGACACATGTTGATCCAATTGAATTTGAATCGATTTTCCTGCTAATTGAAACAATTGAAGTAAATAAATATCATCACCGCTAGATTTCTCAAAGTAATTTGAATTTTTTGTTTCTTCCAGAAAAGAATCCCGACGAAACAATAAATTTGCACCACTGCACAATATCGGTCTTATCCAACCTGCCGTTGATACATTCACACTATTTGCCAACTCAACATCTTGATGAAAAAATTCTGAAATAAAATTGCTTGTTTTTATCCGCACCGGTAGAATCTGTAAATCAACCTGCTGAAGTTTTGAAATGTGATCAAAGTAAACAGAATCAAACCAAACATCTGCATCCAAGGTTAGTACAAATTCGGTTTGAGCGTTTTGAACACCGAATGAAACTGCCTCTTTTTTACCTTGCTTTAAATCATCCAAATGAAATATTTCATAATATTCAGTTTGTAATTTTTCGGCAATTCGCTTTTCTGTATTATCGGTGGAGTGGTCATTAACAAAAATATATTTTACAGGTTGCAGATTTGAATTCTCAATGGATTGTAGAAGTGGGAGAATTCGTTTTATTTCGTTTCGGAATGGAATGATAACAGTGAGTTGCGCTAAATTAATAATCGGTTCTTGGACACTTTGATCCCGTTTGAATTTCAAGTGACCCAATAATATCCATCCAACCATAAAGCCTGTATGAGAGATAAAAAATATCGTAATAAAAAAGAGATAAAAAGTCATTTTTTATTCATTGTTAAAATCCATGCAAAAATCGTTGGAATTAAGCCATTAATGAACCAAATTGAAAAAGAAGCAAGCAGAACAGGTGCTGAATCGTAATTTCCCAATTGGAAAATGGCAACCGTAATAGTTTCTCTCACAAATAATTTACCTAAAAACAAGGATGGGGTTACGGTTACAGAAAGATAACTTAACCAAATCCACCATACAAGTTCAAAAGAAATGGGAATGCCAAATATGTTTAATAATAATGCGAATTGCAGAGAGAAAACAATCATTCTAAAGATACTAAGTATGCCGATTTGAAGCAAATAAACAACAATTTTTCTCGGTTTTATTTCACCCAAAAACAGCGCAGGAAATCTTTTCCGAACAGTTATTCGCACCGCAGGTATCATCCATGTCACTAGAATAACTCCAAAAATCCCAAGTAAAAAACCCAGAGTTACCAACGAACCTTTTCCCAAAACAAGAATAGCGACCACCCCACACAAAACAGTTACCAAAAACTGAATTGCATTGGTGATTTGCGTCCAGCCAGCTAATGCTAAACGAACGGTTGAATCAAAAAATAAAATTCGCCCGATAAAATTAGTAGGAATTCCTGGGATTATGAACTCTGAAACCATACCTGCTGCAAAGGATTGGATTGAATGCGTTTTCGGTAAATTTAAAAAAGTCAATTGCTTGCGCCACTTCTGAAATTCTAAATACCAATTCAATGGAACTAATACTAAAACAGGAATCAACCATAGCCAGTTAAATACATTGATAGTATGAAATGGTATATTCATGAGTTGATAAGAGAACAGTATACCAAATAGCACAAACAAAAAAGAATGTAGTAGTATTTTCAGCCGGGAAGAAATGATTACGTCCAATTCTTTTTTCAACAAAAATACACTTTCAAGACACATAAAAACCGATCACATATGCTAATTTTTATATACTGATTAAAGATCAAATTGTTTTAACTAACTGTGAATCAACTTTAAAAAAAATTCCGATATTTGATGATAATTAATCTATTATGGTTTTGCGATCTTTACTACTTATTGTTTTACTACAATTTTCAAACGTAAAAGCACAAACACTCGTTTTTGCTCAGTTAACAGGTTCTCCAACGATGAATACAACGGGATGGAATTTAGCCGGCGCTGCCTATACTGGAGATACTGGTGGGGATGTAAATGCAGACAATGATGAATTGATTCTAACGGACAATATAAATTCCTCCAGTGGAGCAATTTTTTATAATCAGCCATTAGATTTGGCGACATGCTATGAATGGAATGTTCAATTTGATTTTCGGATGGCAGATGGCAGTAACGCGGATGGAATTGCCTTTTGCTTCTTGGACGTCCCTCCTACCGGCTATGTTAGCGGAGGTGGTGTTGGTATCCCATCAACTGCTAATGGAGTGAAAGTTGTTTTCGATTCTTTCGACAATGGATGTGGCATGAATCCAGAAATTCAAATTATGAATGGATTAGGTTATGATGAATGCGACATAAATGTTATTCGAATTACAAATACAATTGGCGGAACTTTAGACTTTGTTACAGATGACACCTACAAAACCGCTGTAATTAATTATAGTTCTGGCAGCTTAACTGTTACCGTAAATGGTCAACAATATTTAACCGGAAATTATAATTTGAATTTTATAGGTTACCTTGGTTTCACAGCGAGTACTGGTGGTTCTACTGACAGACATTCAATCCGAAATGTGATTGTTTCAGCCGATGTAGCGACCTCTGATGCAGGAATTGATGTATCAACATGTACGGGAGAGGCCGTGCAAATTGGTGCTCTCAATAATCCAAACTATTTATACGACTGGGGTACGACAGGCGGACTTAGTTCACCGACTATTTCAAATCCCTCAGTTACATTAACAAACAATGGAACTACGTCCATTACAGAAACCTACACCGTTACCACAACCCTAGCTTCAAATCCGAACTCTTGTCCAACGCAAGACAGCGTAGTTGTGACGATTCTCCCAAATACCTCTAGTACGATTGATGCAAGTATTTGCAATGGGTCAAGTTACACCGTTGGTGGTCAGTCATTTTCAACCGTTGGTGTTCATCAAGTAGTAGTTAGTGGGATTAATGGTTGTGATTCAACAATCATACTCAATCTTACTCTTACACCAACTATTCAAACCAATTTAAGTGATAGTATTTGTCAAGGATCCACACTGACCTTTGGAAGTCAAACATTATCAAGTGCTGGAAATTATACGCAGACCCTGCAAAATTCGGCAGGTTGTGATTCGATTGTCAATCTAACACTTTCTGTTAATCCGATTTTAAGCTCCACACAAATTCAAACCATATGCGATGGCGAATCCGTTACATTTTATGGTCAATTACTAACAACGGCAGGTTCGTACAATCAAACAGTACAGGCGACAACAGGATGTGATTCAATTGTAACTCTTGATTTAGTTGTAAATCCAATTCCTAGTCCGCCAAACATTGTTTCCAACAGTCCTTTAGAATGCCTTGGAGACGCCCTTATTATGGTTGCTGAACAAATAGCAGGAGCAACTTACACATGGAGTGGCCCGGGAAATTTTTCTTCTAATGACAATGAATTGTCGCTTATAATTGATAATCAAAATACTGGGATCTATACGGTGTATATCTATTTAAACGGTTGCCAATCTCCCGATGCGATTGAGGTAATCACTATCGCTAATAATCAGGTTTCTGATGATTTTGAAGTTCCCAACGTAATAACGCCAAATAACGATGGATTAAATGAAGAAATTGAATTTAATACCTTGTTTTCAAGCTGTATTCCTTTTCATTTTGAATTATTCAATAGATGGGGGAATCGCGTTTTTGAACAAGAAAATGGAGGAGAAGCATTCAAAGGAACTACCATTGGAGGAGAAAAATTAGAGGCTGGTATTTATTTTTATAAACTAGTATTCGATCAATACGAAAAATCAGGATTTATTCATATCATTCGATAATACCTTTGTAACCATAAACTATTTGTACCTTTGACGAGTATAAGTTTATTCATCCATTGAATTTTAAATTGCTCCTTGGAACGTAGAATTGGTCTTGATATTATGCGCATGGCAGCAATTCTAATTGTTGTCTTAGGTCATACCTCCATACTTCTTGAAGGGACATTACTTAAAGATTTTCCTTATTTTAAACCAATAGACGGTGTCGATTTATTTTTTGTGTTAAGTGGTTTTTTGATTGGAGGAATCATGCTCCGTGACTTCAATGAGCATTCAAAGATTTTAGATCTCCTTACCTTTTGGAAAAGGAGATGGTTCCGTACATTACCGCTCTATTTTTTAATCCTTGGACTGAATTATTGGGTGGTTAAAAATGGATGGATTAAAGGCGATATTGAACAAGCTAACTGGACTTTTTTATTTTTCTTGCAAAATTTATCTCAGCCGTTCTTTGATTTTTTTTGGGAGTCTTGGAGTCTTAGTGTTGAGGAGTGGTTTTACCTAAGCTCCCCAATTATTTTCTTTTTACTGCTAAAATTTATTTCAAAAAAAACAGCTTTTTTTATTACTATTTGCTTGATGATTGCATCAACATTCTTGTTTCGTTTACTTAACACGACTGCACAAATAGATCCCTTTTTCTTTGATATTACATTTAAAAAAGTAGTGCTTATGAGATTGGATAGCATTGCCTTTGGTCTACTTTTCGCGTGGTTGTATTTATACCATTCGTCCGTTTTAATCAAGTTTAAGTATCATTTTTTGTTTCTTGCTATATTAATTTTATGTTACCAGCGAACTATTGACCTAAATGTAACGTCTAAATTTGCACAAGTCGTTTATTTAACCTTATCACCAATGGCGCTGAGTTTGTCAATCCCTTTTTTCCATTCCCTTCGACTAAAAGAAAATGTATTTACGTTATTTGCTACTTTTATTAGTAAAATATCTTACTCCATGTATCTTATAAACTTAGCCTTAGTAATTCAAGTTATTCACATTAATTTTAACGCTGCTAATGGTTTTATTCAATATATCTGTGCATGGTTTTTTATCATTTCAGCATCTTACCTTCTTTATACATTTTTTGAAAAGCCATTAATGAACCTTCGGGATAAACCCTTAAAATCTTTTTTTCAGAAAAATTGACGATTAAACTTATGAAAATACTCCTTCCTTTGTTTCTTGTTTTTTTTCCGCTATTTCTAATTGGACAAAATTCTTTAAACACAATTGGTGCTGGTGCACGCTACGTTGATATTGGCGATCTAGATATTGCCGGCTCCCAAATTACAGTTGAAGCAATAATCCGAAAATCAAATACTACGGTTTCAAATATTATATCCAAGCATACTGGACCTACCGATGCTAACTATTTGTTTCGTCCTACTTTATTCGGAATTACCACTACAACAGGATTTTATTTTTGTACAAATCCAATTGTCTTGCCCATAAATGAATGGTATCATATCGCAGCAACATATGATGGAGCATTGATAAAGTATTATGTAAATGGTTGTAAGGTAAATGAATTACCGGCAACTGGGGATTTAGTGCAAAACAATTTAATTACTGCCATTGGTGCAAGACCAGGAAATACAGTTCCGTCTGAACATTTTAGAGGAAATATTGATGAAGTGCGGATTTGGAATCTTGTTCGAACCGAAACTGAAATTCAACAAAACATGAATTTCCTATTACCAAACACTCAACCAGGATTACTTGCCTATTATAAGTTCAATAATAATTACCTGAACAGTCAAGGAAATACAGCATACGACGGAATTCCTCAAGGAACACCCACTTTTGATGTTGAAGCCACACTTTTTTTACCTCTAATACTTATTGTTGCACTACCTGTTGATGCTTCCTGCTTCGGTTTTTCAGATGGATCAGTTACAATTACCGCTGCCGGAACAGGCGCACTCACTTATTCAATTGATGGAGTAACCTATGTTTCAACAAGTACATTTTCTAATTTACCCGCGGGAACTTACACGGCATATGTTAAAAGCCCACAGGGATGTATTGTCTCACAAACATTTACGATTAATCAGCCTCCTCAAGTACCCACACCAGTGATCAATTTTCCCAGTCCGCTGTGTGAGACTGACAGTTTGTTTTTAAGCGTCGATTCACTGGCAGGAGCTAGCTGTACATGGACAGGGCCAAATAATTTTACGACATCAATTTTAGACACAATTATTCCGAGTGCTTCTGCACTAAATAGCGGCAATTACAGTGCGTTTTTCACTTTAAATGGTTGTAATAGCGACACCCTAATTCAACCCATTACGGTCAATCCAATATTCGATATTAACATCGATACTACAATTTGCTCAAACGAAAGTTATTCGCTTGGAAATCAAAATCTAAATACGCCTGGATCTTACACCCTTGCTTTGCAGACAATTGCTGGTTGTGATTCAATCATTCATTTAACATTACAAGTTAACCCCGCCTACTCTTTTTTAAGGGATACTTCGTTGTGTGCGGGTGAATCGTTTACGTATCAAGGCCAGACATTGAACGCTACTGGCGTTTATCCTTTTTTCTTGCAAACAACTCTTGGTTGTGATTCAACAATTACCTATAATTTGATTGTTTATCCCATTCCTGCCCCACCGGTCTTATCTTCCAACAGCCCAGCGGAATGTCCTGGCGACATTATGAATTTTCAAGCAGATTCAGTCACTGGCGGTACATTTGCTTGGTCAGGAGCCAATAATTTTATCTCTTCATCAAGTAGCAATTCTTTTTCATTTGGAATAGATGATATTGGGACTTACAGTTCAACCGTTACTGTCAATGGATGTGAATCTCCAATTTCCTCAATTGATTTATCCATTTTGAAAATATTCACGTTTGATGATTTCGAATTTCCCAATGTAATAACACCAAACGGAGATGGCATTAACGATAACTTAGATTTGGAAAATTATTTTGAAACATGTCAAGAGTTTACGTTTAATGTATTTAATCGTTGGGGGAATTTAGTTTACCAACAATCAAATACAGGTGTGCCCTTTGGAGGATTGACCTTAGACGCAGCCACGTTAATTGACGGAGTTTATTTGTATAAATTAAGCTACGAAAAAGGCGAGAAAAATGGGTTTATTCATGTGATTCGATAGAATTATAAGGAATAAAAATTGTTTTTTAATTGAACTCTTTGGTTAATAACATTTCGTTGTAAAGAATATCTGTTTCGTTTCGTTTCAGTCCCTTAGAAAAAGATTAATTTTGACACTTGTCATAACACACATTACACATGTCGATTGAAATCAATAATTTGTTTAAGTATTACGGTGAACAAGCCGCAGTAAAAAATGTTAGCTTTTCAATACCGAAAGGACAAGTAGTTGGGTTTTTAG
>Ga0049081_10000216_pt1 | contig 22860 bp, 4 predicted proteins | sample GreLakmeER78MSRF_FD_66717 | JGI IMG/M metagenome (GOLD analysis project Ga0049081, IMG submission 66717) | Freshwater lentic microbial communities from great Laurentian Lakes, MI, USA - Great Lakes metaG ER78MSRF | ecosystem: Environmental > Aquatic > Freshwater > Lake | place: Great Lakes...
TAAAAGAAGAACTATCTAGCGTATATAATAAAAGAGCTAATGCTATGTTAGCTAATGAAGTTTTAGACGTAATTGATACTAGATATAAAGAAGCTTCAAAGGTTAATCCACAGTTATCTAAAGAAAAGTTTTTTGAGCAACAGCAAAAACAATATGGATTAGATAAGAGTGCATTTGGACTTGGTCAGATATTAGTAGAGTCAGGAAGATTTGAAAGCTACCAAGATTATATTCGTTTCACTAATCCTACTAAATATTCAAAAAAGTCAACTACGGCAGGAAGAGAACAAGGGTTTACCTTAGAAGACCCTTTTGTAAAAAATAACACAGAAGCTTTAGACCTTAGTAGATCTTACGAAGGTATGTCTAAAGTGCAAGGGTATGACCAAACTAGAAATAGAGAAACAGGTAACTATAAATATAACGATACTAAAGATGATCTTATTTTTAGCGGTATTAAGTTTGCTCAATCAATTTCAGAAGAACTAGACAATAGAACTATTAAGTCAATTAAAGAACGTGAAAGTTTAAAATTAAATTACAATAAAAAAGAAATGCTGGGCACGTCTACTAAAGAAGACAAACAGCAATACGAAACTCGACTAGCAGAGTTAGATAGTCAAGTAGACTATAGTGATGCTTTTAGCAAAACAATTCCAGAAGTATACAAGTACGATAAGCTAAAAAACAATGAGCTGATAAAAAGTTTTGCGGAAGATCGAAGATTATTTTTAGATAAACAAAAAAGATGGAATGATTTAAAAAATGCTCCAGTACAAAGTTCTTGGACAGAAGATTATGCTTTAAGTATGATGGGTGCAGACTTTAGTAAAACTCAAACAGGAGCTTATTGGGAGGAAGCTAGAGAAAGATTATGGGGGTCAAGTCTTAAATTAGGGCTGGATATTGCAAAGTTTACTGACCAAACAATATTGAATGAAACTTTAGGAGTTCCTAAGAGTGCTAGTTATAACGATAGAGACCAATTCTATAATTATATGAGGCAACGTTTAGCAGTTCCTGATGTAATTGACGAGAAAGCAAGTTTAAGAGCAGGAAAAACTATTTTAAGTACAACAATGTTTTGGACAGATCCAGGAGCAAGTTGGTACAATCCTACAGGTTGGAATTTAAGTTGGAAAGGTGTTTTAATGGGAGGAGTTGAGACTTTGCCACAACTATATGCTTTTTCAGGAGCAGGTAGAATAGCTCAAAGTGTAGGTGGAGGTTTTTTAAAAACTGGATTAACTAGCGGGATTACTGCTTCATTACTAGGGGAAGCTAATGCTGCTAGGTTTGCATTGACCTTACAAAAGACAGGAAATACAGCTGCTGCTTGGAGTAATACATTTAGAAACAGTAACAATGTTTTTTTGAAAGAAGCATTGGCAGATCGTATTCCTTCTGCTTTAGGTATGGCTACAGTAATGTATCCAGAACAATACAATAGAACTTTAGAAAGATTAGAAATGCAAGGGGTTAAAAATGCACGTAGCATTGCAACCAATGTAGCTTTGCTAAGTACAGGTATTGAACTTATTGCTGAGAATATTATTCCTAACATTAGATACCTAGATGACTTTGCTGAAAAAGGAACTGGGTTTAAAAGTCTTTTAGGAAAAGCAGGAGCAAAAAGTTGGATAGGTAACTTTGACCAATACCGTGCATTGTACTCTGGAGTACTTGGAGATAAGTTTTCAGAGAAGTCAATTAATTATCTAGCTCGTAACTCTGCAGAACTCTTTGGTAAAGTAGGAGCAGCAGGTAGATTCTATGCGTCACGTGGTGCAGGGGAAGGTACAGAAGAAGTATTTTCAGAACTTGTTAATGGTGTAATTGATGCTAAGACTAGTTATGCTAACTATCGACAGGAAGCCCCTACTGAGTTAAGTTTTGATAGTATTGTAAATGCTTTTGCTGGAGGATTTTTTGTTCCTTCTGCAGGTGCTAGTAATCAGATGAAAATATACACTGAGAATAAAAAATATTCTGCAATGTATGACATGATGATTAACTCGGATTACTACAAGAACAAAATCAATACAGCATTCAAAGCAGGTGAGATTAATCAGGAACAGGCTACTAACATGTTAAGTAGAGTTCAAGATTTAGTTTCAGTTGCAGATGAGTTTGGTGTACAAAATTTAAAGAGACGCCCTGATGCTGCTAAGTTTACTTCTGACTTAGTTAATGATGAGGATAAACAGTTTGATTATTTTAAACAAGTACTTAAGGTAAGAGGTATTGAAGAAAAGTTGGGTAAGGACAATGCTGTTATAAAAGATGAAGAACGCACTGCATTACTTGCTGAGTCTGAAGAAGCGACTAAAAGAATTGATAAGTATAAAAGACAAGTGTCAGTATTTGAGAGTATGTCTGATGATCAAAAGACTCAGATAGTCAATGACACTATTGCAGCTAAAGTTCAGACTGCTAAGTTTTCATCTACTACACAAATATTATCTGAGTCTATTGAGAACGCAGACAATCAACTTGCACGTGCTATTCAACAGAAAGCTCCAGAGACTCGCATTAGTGCTTTAAAAGAATATCGTAATGCTTTAATACAAGTTTCTGAAGATAGAGCATCTGGAAAACAAATTGCTTTAGATAGAGGAACTTATAATCCAGTCATCAATGCTGTTACTTCCACAGGAGAAGCAGCGCCTTTAGATTTGTCAGAAGTAAGGACGGGAGAAGATGCTATAGATGTAGTAGTACAATCCATGTTAGATCCTGAAAATGGTATGGATATGTATTATCATATTACAGGACAAACCCAACAAAGTTTAGAGCAAGTAAAACAAGATAAAGAAAATCTTATTGATAATTTCTTAGATTACTTGGAGCAAACTGAAGGAGGAGCTACTGTTGATAATACAAGAGAAAGTACAACTACTACTGCTGATAGCGCTGCAGAGAGAGTTAAGTATAAAACTATTTCAGATTTGAACGATTCTCAAAAAGATATGTTTGAGGATTTAGCAGAAAGAATAGACGATGAACTGTCTGATCTACAAACAAAAGTAGAAAAGTATGATTCTGTTTTAACTCAAGTTTTACAGCATGGGGCTCTCAATGCAAATATGTCACTAGAACAACAAGAGAAGTTTAGTGATCTTATATTTAAAAAGTTTGCAGCAGTTAAAAAAGTTGGGTTTAAGACTAGCCAAGATAGAGGTTCAGAATTATTTGACCTACAAGATTTTGGTTTATACTTAGGAAGAAATCAAAAAGAAATTGAGAAAGCATCAAATGAGATTGATGCCGCAGTTAAGAAAGAAGAAAATGCCCAACAAATTCAAAGAGAAGAAATATCTTTAGATGGTTTGGGAAATGTAGATGCTATTGAAGAAGTAACAGTTCCAGAACTTACTCCAGAAGACATTACTGATTCTTTTACTAGTAACTTAAGTCTACTAGAAAGTATAGTAGAGCAGCAACAAGTAGAAGTTGTAGAGAATCAAATTACAGGAGAAGTAGATACTTTGGTTGATTTGCCTAAAGAACGTTCTAGAATCATTAGTGCTTTAATAACAGAGATGGCAATGAATCCTGATATCAAAGGAGCTCAAGCTATGATGGCTGCAGTAATGCAAGTCTTAGGTAAATCTAATCAAGAGATTGCAAAGACTTTATCTCAGATGGCAGAGATAGCAGAAAACAAACCAGTCAATGAATCCGATTATACGCATATGTTTAATCTGTATCAATTGGCTCGTATGACTGAGAATGTTCCTGCAAGTACTGAAGCAATTGAAAATGCGGCTGAGGATTTAACTACAGTAGAGCCTGTTGTTGTAGATCCAATTATAGAACCTGTAGTTGAAGTTATTCCAACACCTGTTGTTACGCCTCCTGCTACAGAGAATCAAAAAGATGAGTTAGCAGATAAGACACAAATATCTTCTACTACTCCTATGTTCAGACCTACTAGTAAAAAAGACTCTGTTAATCTTGTTAGTTACGAGATACAAGAAGCAATTATTTTTGGATTAAACAAAGAGATTAGAGACAAGAAAGATGTAAACACCGCCATAGTAGATTTATTTACTATGATAGATGAAGTTCTTGGAGAAGAAACTCTTGCAGGTTTAGAAAAAGTTTTTAATGAAGCTGTTAGTTTGGCTGTTGGAGAACAGAAGTTACAAGAGTTACGTGCAGAATTTATGTCTTTGTTTCCTAACGGATTCTTAAGACAAAGTGTATTGGACTATATGTTTGATCAGATTATTGTTAACAAAGCTGCTCAGTCTGATATTACGGAAAAAGGAAAAGAAAAACTAGATGCTAGTGATGAAGAACTAATTGCTCTTAACAAAAACAGAGCAGTATCAATTGAGATGGCAGATGGGCGTAAGTTTGCTAAAGTTAAAGTAGTAAGTAAAGATGGAATATTGTTATATGCAGTAGAGGAAGGGAAGGAAGATGGCAAAACACTTTGGTTAAAAGTAGATAGAACTAAAGACAAAATCATTGGACTTAAGTATCCTATCTTAGGAACTAGACCTATTCAATTTACTGATTTAAATGCTTTGTTGTTTACTGTACTTGATAATAATGGCAATGTGCAGAAGTACGGAGAGGACGGTAACAGAAATGAATCAGGAGATAAATCTCTAGCATTTTATTTGCCTACTGCTAAATATAAAGCAGAACCTACAGAAACGCAGAAACAGTTTAACGGGCTAAGACAAAAGATAGTAGCTGGAGACAGAGTAAAAGTAAGTGCTCCTGTAAAAGGTATGTCTGTAAGTAAAGGAGTAGTTACTATTGAACAACCTGATGGTTCTACTATAACTAAGAATACAGACTATGCACTTGAGTTTAGTACTGAGAACTTATCTATAAAGGAACAAGCCCCAAGTGAAGCTACTCAATTTGCTCAAGCTAAAGAAGCAAAAGTTATAAGTGAGAACATCCCACCAACACAAGCAACTACAATTGCTGCTGTTGAAAAAATGATTGCTGACTCTAAAAAGATTCCTGACCCAAGTAAACAAGGTTATCTTATTAATGGTAAACGTTATGAAAGACAATCTAATTTTGTTAAACGAGCCTTAGGAGATACTAGTGTTGTTACCGAAGACTCTATTGTTAACATGGAGATGGGAGCAGCTGTAGGTAACTTACTTGATATTATAGGTCGTGATGTACTTGGAGGTAATAAAATAAACTCTTTAGCTGATTACATTAAAGAAGCTGAACGTATGGGCAAATCTCTTAAAGGAGGTACTGGGTATAAGATTAACTTTACTCAAGAACAGTTTGACGAATTATTAGCAGAACTTACAGAAGTTAAAGAGGAATTAAATGCACAAGGATGGAAGTTGTTTACTGAAGGATTGATTGTACACCGTGAGTTTACTGAAAAAGAAAAAGAAGAAACTGGCTATGAAGGTGTAGCTGGTGCAATGGATATCTTAGCAGTAGATCCTGAAGGTAAAGTACACATCATTGACTTTAAGAATAAGAAGTACAGAACTCAAGATAAGTTTACAAGTACTTTGTATAGTTCTAAACAAGGGTATCCTTCTAACGTAAGCAAGTGGTCTATTCAACAAACTACCTACGCTATCTTAGGAGAGGACTTTGGGCTACCCGTAGATTCAATTAGTATCTTAGCATTTGCATCAGAGTATGCAGAGAGTAGTATCCCTGATACAGCTAGTCAATCTAAAGCACCACAGATACCTGGAGTACAAAACAACCCTAAAACAGTAGGTAGTAATACAGAAGTAGTAGTTACACAAGACGCACAAAACAAACCAAGTATATTTAATCCTTGGATAAATCAAAAGATAGATGGCTCAAGTGGTTCAGCATTCTTAGTAAATGCAGAGACTCAGAAACTATTTGACTTAGGACAAAAACTTGATAACGAAAGTGCACCTTGGACTATAGGTAGTTTTCGTGCAGAGGTATCAGGTCGTAGAATGGTAGATGTATTTGCAGGAGGAGAACATTTCCTAGTGTATAAATCAACAGGCACAGGTACTGGTGCAGAGTCTGAGGGTGAGTGGACTCCTATTACTGGGTTTGCTACCGATGGATGGTTTATTAAATCTATGTGGAATGGTAAGAATCCAAAGTTCAGTAAGTATGATAGTAAGACTTTCTTAGCTATGCATAACTACTTAAACGAAAACGAAGGAAGCTTATTTGTTAAGCCAGGAGTTATAACAATAAAAGGATTAACTCTAGGTAGTAAGAAAGCAGAAGTACTTGACAAGCATAAGAGTCCTGTGTCAACTAATTTGATTAAACTTGGATTTGATTCTAAGATTATCAAACACATTAAACTACGTACTGAAAAGCCTTCTAAGACACCAGCTGCTGCACCTACTACTACTGAACCTGTAATTGCAGACCAAACAAACTTAAGTAAGCTAGAAGAGAATTTACCACAAATAGGTTCAGAAAATGCTGAAAACGTTTTTGATGTACTAAATTTGTTAGGTATAGATATGGATACATTAGGAGTAATTCTTCCAACTGAAGGAAGTACTGATCCTGATGCACTTAACCCCCCAAAATGTTAGTAAAAGATGAACGCTTGTAGTATAAAAGGAACTTCCTACGAAAAAGAGTACAGACAGATTTTGTCTGAACCTGCTATGATATTTGTTTGGAATGCAAACAATGAACAACCTTTAGACAAAAAGAAAGTAGGAAATGAGGTAATAGAAAATCCTCTCTATACTGCTCTACTAAATCACCCAGTAACAAAAGGAGAAAGACAGAATGCACTTAAGTTAGTAGCACAAAGTTTTTTACCTGCATTTACTAGAGAGTACACTCCTAACGAAGAAGGCGACTATTCTTTAGAACAGGTGGTAAGTTATATAGAGAAGAGACAGAAGCAAGCACAAGATCAAAGAGAGCAACTTAAATCAAGTATTAACTTACCAACTAGTATGGCAATTAATATTCCAGATGGTGTTATTAATGAGACTGCTCGTCAAATATTCTTTTCAGAAGAACAAGGCCAAGACATCTATGACACACTTCAGTATCTACTAGGAGTAAAGAAGTCATGGGATGGTGTATACAGTGAGTTAGTAAACCAACGTAATACTATTTTAGGTAGAGTAAAGGCAGGACAACACTTTTCTGAAGACCCTGAGAGATTAGCATACAATGAAATCCTTGTACAAAACTTCGATAAGATTAAGTCTTGGTACGATTCTAAAGAAGGTTTAGTAGGAGAGGCAGAACTTGAAAGTCAGTTTGGAGATTCTGAAGATTGGAAATCAAAAGACAAGTCACAAGCTCAAAGGGCATCTTCAGTTATACTAGGGTTAGTTACTTCACTACCTGCTTATCGTACTGCTATCCCAGGAGAGATAGATTTTGAAACAGGAGAAGAGTATCAAGAAGTTACACAAGTTCAAGTTCAATCAAATGTAACGGGTCTACCTAAGTCAGGTGACTTTCAAAAGAATTGGAGTTTACTAGGAAGTACATTGTCAGGTATGACTAATTATTCTGATATGTATGAAGCTATTGAAAGTTTAGCTAGTAGGTATCCTCAGTTTAGTTATTTGTTGAGCAAGATACCAAATGCTAAAATCCCTGGAAGTTTTAAAGATATTAGACAGTTCTTATTAGCTAGTGAATTTAAAAGAGTGTTTAGTGTACCTGAAGTTTCTTCTGTAGTAGTAGATGTTACATTAAAAGAAGATGGTAAGATTGCTACAACTCAACAACTAAAAGGGTTTCAACCTGTTAGAAATGCCGTAGCTCTTTATGATTCTCAGTATTTTAGTTACAATCAAAAGTATCTAGTAAAAGGTCTGGAAGGAAATGAAGTAAATTTAGAAGGAATTCTTGAAGACTTTCAAGGTTTATTTAATGACTTAGGAAGTGCTTTAGCTAAGAAAGTTCCTATGCAAAACTTTCTATTTCCTACTCGGGTAGATAAGTTTGTACAGTTTTTACAATCAGTTGGATTAGGACTTAATAATCAAGAGTATCTTAAAAGTACTAATGTTAACGGGACTAAGGAATTTATACAAGCAAACTTAGATAAGTTAAAGACTATATATGAGAAGTTAAAGATTGTTAGTATTGTAAATGAGTATCTAGCAGATGATGCTAAAATAAAAGTAGATAAGCCCCTTTCATTTATTAGAGATACCATTCAAGATATTTATGTATCTAAAGGTAAAGTAAGACCTGATGTAGAGGCAGCACTAGCACAAGCTTTTGCAGATAACAAGTTACGTTACAAGGGGGGTGTTAAACAAGCAATTGGATACTTAGGTATTAAGAAAACTGAACTTAATCCTTTTATTACTTTCTTTACTCAGTACGATGCCGAGTTTAGACCAAGTTCATATATGAACGCAGCAGACAAGAAAAAGTTTGTAAGAGGTCCTTGGTTTTATTTAACTCAACAGACAAATGTACTCAATGCAGTAAGTAGTTATGATGAGTTAATCAACACACCAGGTTTTGAAAGATTTGATTACCGTAAGAACCCAGATATGCTAGGGTCACTTTGGCTACAACGAATGTTTGGATTACCTAGAACTAAGAATGCTATAGAAGCAAACCCTCTAGCTACTTATGTACGTAAAAAAGATACGTTAGGTAATCCTATAGAACTTAACATAGCCAACTTTGATGGTATGGAGATTAAGAATTTTGGAGCTAAGTCAGGTAGGACAACTACTGACCAGCATCCAAATGATAAAATCTTCCAAGACTTTGCTAGTTTTTTCCAATCTCTTGAGATGGAAAATATACGTTTTGGAGACAAAACATCTGCTTTTACAGTACGTGCTTCTAATCCAATTCTTTCTGAAAAGATTTATATAGCTTTAAATGCTGCTGAAATGATTACTCCTACAAATAGAGTAGAGGCAGAGAAAGATTTAACTAATTTATTTAATGGGTACTTAGCTTCAGAAGCAACAAGGATTATAAAGTTAATAGAAGAGAAAGGCAGAGGAACTACTTACGATAGATTAGGTAAGAACCTATTTATCTTCAATGATATCCTTCCTGAAGAAACATTAAATAAGTTTAAAAACGCTACATCTAAAGAAGAAGTAATTGCAGCATACACAGAGGCTACATCAATGATGTCTTCTGTTTTACAAGATTACTTTGGACAAGAGTCTCAGAAGTTAGTAGACAAGTTATTAGATACCTTTAGTACTTCTGTAAATATTAAAACAGGACAAGAAGTAACTCAAGCTCAAAGACTAAAGCAAACTGTAGAGAAGTTAAATAAGCTTAATCTTATAAGTACACAGCTATTGCCAAGTGAGCTTAGAGACAATCCTCCAAAGATTACAGTAGAAAACCTATCGTACTTAGCAGAGATTTATTTAAAGAACGGCTTTGTACATAACGTTGAGTTCTTAAAAATGTTTGTTGGAGATTTATCAAATTTTAATAAGACTAATTTAGATGCTCGTGAGATATTCAAACGTATTCCTTTCACCTCTTCTCCTGGTAATGTGTTCTTTTGGGATGAGGCAGCTCAAGAGTTCTTTGATAATGACACAAATCAAGACGCATTAAGTATTGCATATACAGGAGTATCTAATAAGTTTAGCCCAATTCTTAAAACAGTTGTCTATAATGATGTAAATACTTTTAGTGCTGAATCTTACGAAGAGTATAAGAAAGTTTATGATACTGATGATAGTTGGGATGCTTTAACTGAGAATGAAAAATCAGAATTTTCTGCGTACATAAACAAAAGTGACGAAGAATCTAATGCCCAAGGAGTAATTACTCTAGACTCTTACCGTAACTATCTACTAGGAATCAATCGTTGGAGTTCAGAACAAGAACAAGCATATAACAAACAAATAAGACTAGTAAAAATTAATCAAGAGTTAAGGAACAATCCAACAAATGCAGAAGAACTATATAAAGAGAAGAATGAGATTGTAGAAAACTTTGGCTCTGCGCTATTCCCACCTCTTAAGTTAGGTCACTACGGAGCTATTGTAGAAGACCCTAAGTTAATAGCATTACATAAATACTCATTGATTCCTTTGATCCCTAGTGCCATAGAAGGTAAAGCTTTAGAGAAACAACTTGAGTTAATGTATAGGAACAAAATAAATTACTATACATTTAAGTCTGGTTCTAAGATGGCTCAGTATGGAGAGTCTATTGATTTCTACAAAGAAGTAACTAACGACCAAGGAGAAAAAGTACTTGTAGTAAATGACGCACTAGGCGAAAATAACGTTACATCTATTCACCTTGAGAACTTAAGAGAACAGCAGTACCAAGCCCCTAAGTTTAAGACTCAGGCTACACTTGCTACTCAGATGATGAAGTTGGTATTTGGAGACTTCTTTGAGAATGGGGAGATATCTTCTGACTTTAGTGAAGGAACACAAAGACAGATTCAATCTTTGTACGATTCATTTAAAAACAATATTAATGACTTAGTTACTTTTGAAACAGTTAAACTAGAAAGAAAGTTAGGAATTAAACGCAATGAAGCTAGAGAAATTGTAGGAGTAGACCAGTTACAAATGGCTAGGTTCTTTGCAGAAGAGTTAGAGAATAAAGAAGCTCCTGATGCATTACGTAGATTTATTCAAGTAAACGAAGATGGTACATTCAAGTACCCCCTAGATGCAATCAATAACAGAAATCAACTAGAGAGTCTTGTTCTAAATGTAATTAATAATAAAGTTATTTCTCAGAAAATCAATGGGGAAAGTTACATTCAAGTAGCAGGTACAGGGTTTGAGGCTAAGCGATACGTTAAACCGACAGCCGAACAGTTGAAAGAATTTGGAGCTAACGATCTTCAATTCTATACAAGAGACCCTATTACAGGAGAAACTTTACCTATGGAAGTTAAAGTAGGATTCAATGTTAAAAAACATGGAGGCTTACTCAATCTACAGTATGGTAAAGGAAAAGTAGAAACTTTAAAGCAGTTAAATAAAATTCTAGGATCTAAAGCTCCTTTAGATGTTGCTTGGAAGAAAAAACACATGGATAAATTAACTATGGTAGGTGTTCGTATCCCTGTGCAAGGATTTTCTCAGATGGAGTATGCAACTATTAAAGAGTTTTTGCCAGAGACTGTTGGAGCAATTATGGTTCTTCCTGCACAAATTGTAGTTAAATCAGGAGGAGATTATGACATTGATAAATTAACTTTCTTTGAAACAGCTTACGACAACAAAGGTGAGACTTATAAGAAAGAATTCAATGTAAAGGACTACGAAAGTAAGTTAGAGAAACAAAAAGAATTAAAGAAAACCAAACAAGAACTTATAGCTTTAACTGAGTTAATAGAAAAAGAGATTGCTGACAATGACATCTTTAGAGAAAGAGAGTCTCTTAAGAAAGAAATTAATGAAATCCAAAAAGAAATTAAAGAAGCTAAAGAACTCGTAGAAGATTTCTTGGATAGTGGCTTCCTAACAAAAGAAGATGCTACTTGGGCAAGAGAAGCTGCTTCTGATAAAGAAGATTTGCAAAGAGCTTTTGCAGACTTAGATAGTTTTGATAATGCAAACGATGTTCGTGTATTACAGACTATGTCTTTAGTTAAAAATAAACTTAGAGAACTTAGTAAAGAGGTAGCAAGTATAGATGCTTATAAAAAGAGTTTAAGTAATAACTTAGTAGATACTCTTAAGGGGGTGTTGATGCAAGGAGAGTTATACAATGCATTGATTACCCCAAATACAAATAGTGTTTTAACTCAGTATACAACTCCAGGAGAGAAGATAAGCACTACAGCTGTATTTAGTCCTTTAACTTCTTGGAGAATCTATATGGAGAACATTCTTTCTAAAGATGCACTAGGTATCGATGCTAAGATAAATACGCTTCAGAAAGAATTTCAAAGAGCAGGATTGAAGATTACAGGTAGTTTACTAAAGAAGTATTACTTTGAGTCTAATAAAGACAGCGAAGGGAATATACTTTTAGGAGGTAAGAAAGATGCACGGGGAGAAAACCGTATCTCTAAGGTATTAAGTGAGTTTATTAATGGACACGTAGATATTGCTAAGGAAGATTGGATTATCTTATTAGGATTAGATGCAGAGACTAGCCCATTGGCACACGCAATGATTCTTACAGGAACCCCAGTAGAACAAGTGTTAGGATTGATTAACTCTCCTATCATTAAAACAGTTTTTCAGTTGGGTAACAGACCCGAGATTCAAAAGAAACTAGATAATATTAGACCTAATAAAAAGAAAGCAATTCTTGGTTTAATTAAAAATAGACTTACTAAAGTTACAGACCCTGAGGTTCAAGCATTAATTAATGCTGCTCAGTTAGGCATTAGTAATTTAAAAGTAAAATCTACCAACAGTATTACAGATACTTTCGTAAACAATCTATTAGTAAATCCTAGATTTAACAAACACATAGGCAACTTTAATCCTAAAGAAAGTTTAAGTGAGGAAGAGGCTGCTATAAGAGATTTAGCATACTTGATGCAGTTCTATGTAGTAGTAAGACAACAGGATAGTTTAAGAGAGTTAACTTCTATGAGTGACTTTAACACTACTAATTATAGAACTTCTTTCCAATCTGAAGAATTATTAACAGCTAGTAGCAAACTAAAGAATAACTTTAACGCAGAAGCTATTGATTTTATGTTCAAAGACTCTGCCTTAGCACAGTTTAATGTAGGTAATCTTGTTCAACAAACTATGAGACAGATTTATCCTCTATCAGATTCTAAAGAAGTCCATTCAGATATTTATACCTTTATGGAGAGGAAAGGATTGTTCAAAGAAGAGGAAAAGATGCTAGCAATTCAAAGTTACAAGAACAATATACTAGTCCCTTATGTTCTACTAAACGCCCAAACGCCAGAGAAAGGAAACTTACTAGAATACTATAGAGGTAAGAAAGGAATATTTGTAAGAACAACTGCTAATAATATGGCAGAAAGATTCCAGAAATTATTACAGAATCCAGAAATGAGAAACAACTTTGTCATGACTAACATCTACATAGATGTAGAGAATCAAGGCAGAGAGATTGAGTTTAAACTAAAGAACACTGACGTAGATGAGAACAGCAAAAGTTATAGAATTGCTTTCTTAGAAGGTTTAAACAGCCCTAATGCAGAAGTTAAAAGTTTCTTTGAAGACTTAGGTATGGGTTCTTACTTGCAGTACGCAGGTTCATTTGCATCTGGTCATGTATCTACTATTGTGCCTCACGAAGTTTATGTGAGCTATACTACAAATGCTTTCAACAAGCTAACAGAACTTAAAGATACCGACAGTCCTAAGTTTGAGGCTTACTTAAGTTTAGTTAGATTCTCTACTAAAATGGCTCTTGAGACTGCGGGACCTATCAAAGGTTCAAGTACATTCTTTGTAGATAACTATGGGGAGATGGCTAAGACCATTACTGGATTAAGCCCAGAAGTACTTAAGATATATAAGAATAGAGAAAACCTCATCTCAAGTAAAATAGAGTCTCTTGAGCAATCTCTATCTACTAGTGTTAACCCTGCTGATTTTACTAATCATTCTGGTGGTGCTAAAGGTTATGATGCTGAATGGGATATTATAGGAGAAGAGTTTAGTATGGTAAATAATAAACATTATTTATTACCATCAGATGGTGCTGTATCTGATCCTAGATTACAAGCTAAAGGAGTAAAACCTGTTGATGCTACAAATGATGTAGGACCTGTAGCTTTACAAGGAGCTGCAACAGGAGAAGCTCAAATTGCTGTAACTAATGCTGAAAGAGCTATGGGTAGAATAGAATCTAATCATACAACTAGAAATACTAAAAAAATTAGAAACTATGCTCAAGTTAAAAATGCTGATGGTATTTTTGCTATTGGTTCTCTTATACCAAAAGGTGCAGATATTACAATAGCTAGAGGTCAAGCAACAAAAAAAGCTTTAGTACCACAAGTAAATGGAGGTACAAGTGTAGCTGTACAGTTAGGTATTACAATGGGTAAACCAACTTATGTGTTTAATCAAGTTGCTAATAATAATTACCCTCAAGGTTGGTATAAATGGGATAATACAAAACAAGATTTTGTATCTATAAATACTCCTGTATTAACTAAAAACTTTGCAGGAATAGGAACATCATCAAGTACAACAGAAGCAGGTAAACAAGCTATTAGAGATGTATATACTGAAACATTTAAACCTACTCAACCATCTACTAGTGTTAAAGGATTCCAAGGATACCAAGGTGGTTTTGAAAACACAGGTAAAGGAACTCCACAAGGAGATGGTAAGGATAAAGCAATGAGACAGATTGCTAATGTATTTATAGGAGAACTTTCTAAGAATGGTAAAGGTTCTACTTTTACTTCTGCTAAAGAAATAGCTCAAAAACAAGGAGAAGAACCTATTACTTCAGGAGCAAGATTTCTAGATGGAGATAAGAATAAATATGTTAATGAGATATATTCCGCTTCTATTAAATTAAAAGGACAACCTTTAGTTGTAATGTTAGCAAGAAATGGAAAACTTGCAGGGCAAGAGTTGTCTGTAGAAACAAAAAGAAAAATTAAAGGACTGTCCGAACAAGCAGCAACTTTTGTAGTAGGGGATATGCTAGGAGTAGATAGTCAGTTTATAGACTACTTACAAGAAATAGGTGCTAAGTTTACAGTATATCATACAGGAGCTACATCTAGAATTCAAATAACTCAACCTTTTGGAGCAAGTAACGTTGAACAAGATTCATTGGAAACCTTTGAAGAAGATTCTGATGTTACGGATACCAATGTGCCCAATACTCCGACACAGTTTCCTCCAACGAAAACAGATGCCATTCAACTTACCTTAAAGTTAGACCCTGATCAGAAAGATGATGATAAGGGTAACTTAGATGACTTAGGGTTTGAAGAAGATACCTGTGAGATAGTTTAACTTACAAAGTGAAGGGGTGCAAGTCTTTACTTGCATTCCTTGTTATTTCGATTAAATTTGTATAACTAATAATACAACATTCTACAATGTCTTGTTTTGCAAAAATAAAATCTCCACTCAACGGTAAAACTATAACTAGTCCTGCCTACTACCAGTTGACATCATTTTTCCCACCTGCTGAAGGGAGAAGAATATATGAGGCTACTACCACTATTAGTTTTAAAACCGAAATTGGTTTTGATTGGACTAAACGTCAACAAGGATACAGCCCTAAGCTAAACTTTGCTGGGGAGCCTACTTTAGATCAAATCAATACACACCTTAGACTGAACTTAAATCCACGGGAGATTAGAGCAGGAGAACAAATGGATGAGGTAGCAAGTCTAGGTTACCTAAACAAAGGTTATGCTAATCCAAATGCTTTTAACCTAATCACCAATGAGATTAACTTAAACCCCAAGTACAGTTTAATAGAGAGTGAGGTATTAGCAAGAGACGGCAAGTATTATCTGTCAGTTAAACCAGCTATCTCTGCACAGACCGCCGTAGGTTTTAAGCAGAGTTTAGATAAACGTACTACAGAGAGTGACAATATCAAGTTTACAAAAGATTCTGTTGTTGCAAATGCAAATGGAAATCCTATTGTAGTTTACAATAATACAAATGAACCTGCAACCAGATTTACAGAAGGCAGACCTACAGGTTTATTCTTTACTCCGAATGTTGAAATGTTTTCTGAGTATGGTGCTACTAAGTATGGAGCAGTTTTAAATATCAAAAATCCGTACTACGCTGCTAGTAATGCTATAAGAAAAGAAACAGACATACAAAAGTTAAAAGATGCTGGTTACGATGGTGTTATAACTCATCCTGAATATAAATTTGATAGATATATATCTAATATACAAAATGAAGATGCTGCTATAGATGATTATATTAAAAATCAGAATGTCAATGATAATACCAAAGGCAAAGACAATAGAGATGCATTAGATTTATCTAAAGCTCTTGAGTTTATTGCTTTTGATTCTAGTCAAGTAAAAATATTAGATTCGGCAGATAATAAATCTCTTTCAACAGCTGCCGCTGCGAAGTCTGTAAAACCTGTAAGTAAAGATTACTTAAGAACAGTAAAGTTTCCTGATATGATTGTTAATAATGTTGCGGATTTTTCCAATGCAGGATTAATAGAGTTGATGGATAACTTACTTAAGAACAAAGAGTTACCTCCTTTCCAACATAAGATGTTAGAAAGACTGCGTAATTTAATGAAGATAAATCCAACACTCAAACTTGCAGTATTTGATGATGCTGAAGTAGACGAAGAGTTCCAAAGGTCTTTTTACGACCCGAAGAGTAACACCATATACATTGGTAAAACAGTAACATCAGAATTTAATAAAGATTCATTTGCTCGGGAGTTAATTCACGAAGCAGTACACGCTTACACGATATCAGCTTTAACCAATCCAGTAACTGCAGAAGAAATTAAATTTAGACAGGAGATGGAGAAATACATCTCTGAGTATAAATCTAAATTTCCTAGACTACAGCACCACTACGGCTTTAAGAATGTTGAAGAGTTTGTGTCAGAGTATCTCTCTAATCCCTACTTTAGAAACGATCTACAAGAAGCAGAGAGAACAAATAAAGACAAAACATTTGTAGGACGTGTTACAGAAAACATAAAGAGATTCTTAAAGAATGTATTAGGTTTAGGAGATACCTTGTTTGATAGAGTTAATCAAACAGTAGATGATTACTTTGACTATCTGGATAATCTAGAAGATATGCCAGACTTAGCAGGTGAACATGAACTAAGATTTAACCAACCATATGCAGCACAACCTTTAAACCCACTTAGTGTTAACTTAAGTCAGTTCCAACAGTATGTTGATAGTACTTTTAATAGTTCTAGTTGGAAACAACTAAGTCAGGGGTTGTCTGAGATTGACCCACGTTTTGCTTCTATTGAAAGAATCAGAGAAAAATTTGGTAATATATCAAGTGCATCCTTAGCAAGTACTATTAAATCTTCTATTGATTATTTAGTAGCAATGGAGCAGTTAGTAGATAGAGTTATTAAAGATGTTGACTTACATAGAAATAACTTAGGATATTATAGTTCAGAAGATGCTGTATCAGTGTTTAACCATGCAATACACATAGCTGACTTTGTTCAAGAACAGATGGCTGCTTACAATCAGTATCTAATGCCTCAGTTGAGGATCGAACAAACAAAGACTGACTTAAATATAAATCCTATAGGAGCTGCAGAGTTTAGACAAGAACGCAGAAGTCAAGTAGAGAACTTTGATATTGTTTCTCAAGAGTTAATTGCCAAGCTTAAAAACATTTCTGATAGATCAAACAGTTTGAGAAATGAAGCTAAGTCTTCTATTTTAGCTCCAGTAGCATCCCAGTTAAGTGAGCCTTTTAGATTAATTGCTGCTCAGTTACAAGAGCCCAACAGTCAATTGAACCAAGAGATTGATGCTAAAGAAAAGTTGTATCAACAAGCTTTGGCAAGCAATCAGAATAAGAAAGCAGCTGATATGTTAAAGGACTTGAGTCAGCTTAGGATGTTTAGAGATTGGGTTCCTACTCAACAAAACATTATTAAGTTACTTCAAACTGGTATGAACCCTCAATACACGGGTGCTAACTTCTTTACTATTTACTTGAAAGTTGCTAATCAATTGGCAGTTGCTAACATGACAGGCAGTCCTTTGGTTCAGGTAGTTAAAGAATACTTAGATGTACACTTAACTGAGGCAGGTAACAAGAGTCTTGAGTATACTAACAGAGCTAAAAAATTATTTGATAAAGTTGAAGCCAGAAATAAAAAGCAAGGTATCCGCTGGACACAAAGTATAGATAACTTCTATAAGAATTTAACTCGTGAAGTTGATATGGTTTACTATGATGCCAATGGTGTTCGTAGAGTAGTAAAACAACTTGCTTATAATACAAAGTTTAAAGAGGCTGAGTTTAGAAATGATTTGCAGGAGTTAAAAAGAAATGTAGACTCTGCTAAAAAAGGAGGAGTAGAAGCAGAAATAATAGAGGCTCAAGAAAAATTACAAAAGTTCCTAGATGATTACGCAGTACGCCCTTACACAGACGAGTATTACGAAGCAGAAGACTTATTAATTTCAGAAGCTAGAGCAGCTCGTACAGACTTACTAGACCAACTAGAAGAACACCAGGCTGTATTTGGAGATGCAGAGGCTAGTCAAGAAGAAAGAAAGCATAGAACAGAGTTAAGAAGAGCTTATGAAAGACTAGGTTCTATTTATAATGAAGATGGTACTGAGAAACCTAAAGGAACTAAAGAAAGAAACATTGCAGATTCTATTATTGCTTATAAGAATAAACGTAAGGCACTAGAAGCTATTGAATTTGTAATCCCAGATAAAGTTAAAGTACGTTTTGAGATTGAGAAGAACTCACGTAAACAAAAAGTAGCTGACTTAGAACGTAAAATTAGTATCTTAAATACAGACATTGCAGATGAGATTGCCCTTGGTCAGGATGTTACTACTAAACAAAATGAGTTAGTCGATATAACAGCACAATTAGAAGTAGCTAAGAACGAGTTAAACAAGTGGTTAAACGCTAACACTCGTACTGAGATTGACCCTGAGTTTTTTGAATTACAAAGAAGCATTGCAGATAAAATCAAAAACATTTTCCTTAAGTATGGAGAAGATCCTTTGTTGAGTGAGGCATATGATGAACTCTTTAATTCAGTTAAAGGGTACAGAGACCAGGATGGTATTATAGTAGGTAGCCAAATTCAAAGAGGGTTAGGACAAACTATTAGAGACTTAGAGACAAAGATTGAAAAACTTAAAGAGGACGCAGAAGAAAATAGACAGATATCTGACCAGGATAAAGAAACTCTAAAAGTTCTATTCAAACAGATCAGCGATATTCAAACTAAAGAAACTACGGAATACTACGTAGAGCAGTACAACAGCGTTGCTCGTGCCGCTAGAGTAGACTTATATGCAGATGCTCAACAAGTAATAGAGATTAAAGAACTTGCGGAGAAGTTAGCAGACCAGTATATTGAGAATGAAGGTTTAGTTGATGAAGATTTAGAGCTAGACGATAACTTACCTGTCTTAAATCATCCTTCTGAGTTTGGTACAGATAAACATAGGAATGATCTAGTATCTTCCTATGAGAATATGATTACTGAGTTGCGTTTGCAACAAAGAATCAAAGAGAGTGACTGGTATAAAGCAAACCATATCTCGATTAAGAAGAGTTACACGGATAAGAAATCAGGAAAAAAGATAGTTAAAGTTTACGAAAGACCTATTTATATCTGGAACCGTACTATTCCTCGTAACGCTGCTTATATAAAACAAGAGAATCCAAACTTTGATTGGGCAGTACCTAGAGTTAGAGATGAATATAAAAACAAAGATTACAACTTCTTAGGGTCCGCTAGACCTAGACAAACTACAGACAATAAATACACCAACGAAGTTTACACTAAGTCACTTCAGGACGATAAAGACATTGCTGATGAGATGGTAGGTCTTTACGAGGACATACAAAGAAACCTACCAGTATCACAACGTCTTGAAGGTTATGTTGTTCCTAACAAGATTAGAGATGCTAAAGAAAATATAACTGATATGTACACCAATCCTTTGGCTAGATTCAAAGGTTGGGTAGATGGTTGGAAACTTATCTTTAAACCAGGTTTAGCAGGGGAAGATCAGTATGAAGATGAGATATCTAGTTTAGTTGATTCAGAAGACAAACAGAAGATAGCAAAATCAAACAGAAAAGTACAGTTAATTAAAACTAGATACAAAGAACCTTTAAATACAAATCAAGTATCTCGTGTATTGGTTCAGTCACTTGCTGAGTATGGAGCATATGCTTCTGAATTTGCAGGGTTAAAGAAAGCAATGCCTGCAGTATTTGCGGCTAGAGAGGCTGCTTTAGGTACAAACATACCTGAGGGAGATGTTCAGATGCTTGATAATGAGATTCAAAGATTTTTTTATGGAGGCGAAGTAAGCAACACTAGTTTGGGAGATAACCCATACATGAAAGCTACTATGCGTGCTATGAGAAGAATCTTTAGGTTTAGTCAGAGTCGAGTCTTGTTGTTTAATTTTTTGCGTGTATTTAAAAACATCTTTAACAACTTTCTTAAGATTGTTTTAAGTAAAAATAAATATGGGTTAACCCGAAAAGAATTAATTAGAGCGTGGTGGAAAGGTTTAACTATGAGGCGAAGCTTAGTTTCACTCGAGATAGGATCTAAGCAACATAGTGAGTATGCATTAAAACTAGTTCACTTCAGGGCATTGCCTGCTGCAGATCCAACTAAACTAGCTACAAACGTACACCAGACAAGTATTTATAAGTATGCTAATGCTGAGAATTTCAGTGGTCAGATATTTGGATATATGGAGATGGCTTCTACCATACCTATTTATGAAGCATTAATTGCTCGTTTAGACGTACCTATTGTAATTAACGGTCAACAAACTAGAGTTAATCTAAGTGATGCTTATGAAGTAATTGACGGTATCCTTGTTCCAAAAGAAGGAGTATTTGGATTAGAGTTAAACGCAATGCGTTCTTTAGTAGAAGACAGAAAGCAAATCATATCAACGTTTTTAGCCCAAGAAGGAGTCTCTACTATAGAAAATCTAAGCAGTGCGCAAAAGACAAAATTAAAAGGACTATTAACCTCAGTAGACGTAAAAATTAATAGTTTAGAAAAAGTAAACTCAGTAAAGCAAGAAAAGTTAAGACTAGTAGAACAACAGTTAAGAGATCAAATTCACGAATTATACACTAGTACTCAAGGTAACTACTACGGAAGGTCTCGTTCTGCTTATGAGAAGAATCTTTTTGCAAGTATGGTGATGTCTATGAGACGTTGGTTAGCTCCTAACCTCCAAACAAACTTTGGACAACGTAGACTTTCTTTGTATACAGGTAATCTAGAGGGGGGATTTTACGCAGAAGGTGGAAAATCCTTACTTAGAAAAATGCGATACTTAGTTGCAGGAGAAAGAATGGACTTGGGAAGTACTGAATTTGAGAAAGAAAAACATCAAAGAATATTCAGAGATACTTTAAACGTAGTAGGACTACATGCTATTTCATTAGGATTAACTTCACTTTTATTTATGGGATTAGGAGGGGGAGGAGATGACGACCCTTCTAAGTTGCTATCAATTTTAGCTATTATCTCCTTAGGTACATATGATGAAGCAATTAGCTTACATCCATTACTTGCTCCTTCTAACTGGATTTATAAAACATTCTTTAGACAACCTTTAGCACGACCAGGAGATGAAGAAGGAGGTGCTAGTAGTGCAGTAAGACATGGACTCTATGCTTTATTTGGACCTCAGATGAGAAGTTTTGACCAAATCTTTGAAGCAATTTTTGATGTAAGAAATATCACAGACCCATTTGAACCTTACTACGAACAAAGAAGAGACATGGGAGGTAACAGCATTGTTAATACCCCTGCTCCTACTAGAGGATTACCTAGAGTACTTGCAATGGCTATGAAATACTATGGAGTAGAGTCAGGTTTAAAACCATTCTATGCACCTAGAAAAAGAGTTATGGATATGTTAAAGCTTAATCCGATGTTAGGAATGCAAGATCCTTTGGGAGATTATGTACAGATTCAACAAAAAATATCTGGTTTGCAAAAAGAAATTTTAGCGAGAGACCCTCAAGACAATGTCTACTTCATGGAAGGAGAATGGGATAAAATGTCCAAGCCTAACGTAGAAGAGATGAAATCTAAAGTTGCTGAGTGGGGAGTTCTTAAAGTAGAAAAGATGATGATGGAATCTACAAACCCAGTTATTGAGGCTGCTAAGATGGAAAAAGACATTAGTGCTTATGAAGGTACTCAAGATGTAAAACAAATAGAATTTATGTTACAGGACTTTTATGATGTCAAGTTACCTAAAGCTCCTAAGAATGAACAGACTGAATTTTATAAATCAGTAGAGAAAGCATTTCAAAAGAATAGACGTAGCACTATTCAGAAAAGTTTTGAGCAACTACAACAAAGCCAGATGTCTCCAGACTAAGAAATAACTTGACAAAACAGCAATTAAAATTAACTTTGTAATGTCGGACGCAAGTCGGTTTTAATAACGAAAAAAAATGGATAATAATCAACAAGTAAATGAACAAGGAAAACGCTTGAGAGCGATTTCAGCACACACAGGACTTTCTGTAGGCTCAGGAGGCTTTAAACGGCACGGCACAGGTACAGTATCAAATGTACGTTACAACGCACTAGTAGTGCAAGAAGACACTATATTCACAGAATTTCTTATCAATGGTGCTTCTGAGTTGGCTAACAATGGTATGAGTGCTATCACCTTCAAGCAAGGAGCATTTCTTCCTGGAGGAGTGATTACAGGATTTGCTATCTCTTCAGGTAGTGTAATTGCCTATAAGTAATGATTGGCATCGGTATAGGTATAGGTGTGCGAAAATGAAAACCTCTTTCCTCTTATACACAGGTACAACTCTCTTAGCTTTCTTAGGAGCTTACTTCCTTAATCTAGGAGCAGACAATGCCGAACAATACTTAGCTGTTGTATCTGTAGTATTCATTGACGGATTCTTTGGTGTGTGGGCTGGTACAAAAATGGAAGGCTTTAAGACTAGGAAAGCATTAAGTGTACTTAAAACCTTGATGGTTTGGGTATTTATGCTTACAGGAATCCTGATGATTGAGAAAGGCTTTCAGGGAACATTTTGGTTAAGCGAAACTGTGTGTGCCCCCTTTATTATATTCCAACTTATTAGTGCACTTAAGAATGCAGCTAGGGCTGGCTTAATAAAGAACGAATTACTGCAGTTAATCTTAGATAAAATCGACCAACATAAAGTAAATGAAAAACAAGATTGAAGTTATTGTTATAGGGCTACTACTAATCACAGTAGCTTTTTTGTTATGGGAAAGACAAAG
>Ga0049081_10000217_pt1 | contig 22822 bp, 23 predicted proteins | sample GreLakmeER78MSRF_FD_66717 | JGI IMG/M metagenome (GOLD analysis project Ga0049081, IMG submission 66717) | Freshwater lentic microbial communities from great Laurentian Lakes, MI, USA - Great Lakes metaG ER78MSRF | ecosystem: Environmental > Aquatic > Freshwater > Lake | place: Great Lakes...
GGTAAACATTTTCAAAATCTAAATTCAAGATTAATAAATCATTAACAAAAACTAAATATGTTAACGTATTAAGGGAACTTAACTAACTTTGATAAAAAAATGGCAACTATATTAATCGTTGATGACGAGGACGATATAAGACAAATATTGGCCTACAACCTGATAAAAGAAGGATTCACAGTGTTGGAAGCTTCTAGAGGGGATGAGGGGTTATCTTTGTGTGAGGCACATAAACCAGATTTGATTTTATTAGATGTCATGATGCCAGGAATGGATGGAATTGAAGTGTGTGAAGCAATCAAATCAAATCCTGCAAACAATTCAACAATTATCTGTTTTTTAACCGCCAGAAGCGAGGACTACAGTCAGATTGCAGGACTAGACGTTGGTGGTGATGATTACGTAAATAAACCAATCAAACCAAAAGTTCTTATTAGTAGGGTTCATGCGTTATTAAGAAGGCGAGAAGATTCAAATATAAAAAAGGCGGAATTAACTGATTTCTCGATTAATCGAGAAAAGTATATCATTGAAAAAGATGGGAAAGAACTTCGCTTACCACGAAAAGAATTTGAACTTCTTGCGTTATTGGCAAGCAAACCTGATTACGTATTTAAACGAGAGTCTATTCTAGAAAAAGTATGGGGTACTGACATTGTTGTAGGTGATCGCACTATTGATGTTCATATCCGTAAACTTCGCGAAAAATTAGGCAGCCAATACATTCAGACTGTAAAAGGAATAGGGTATAAATTTACCTGGAACAATTAAACTTATTGTTTCAATAGTTTTTTAGTTCTTACTTGTCCGTCCTTAAGGGTAACGGAAATAAAATAAGTACCATTAGACAACGAATCCGCAAAGTTCAATAATGTGGAGGATGAATCAATTTTTTTATGTTGAATTACTTTGCCCGTAATATCTAATAAATCCACTTCACTAGCTCCTTGAGTATTAACCACTATTTGGTGAGTAAATGGATTGGGGTAAACGGTAAAATCATTCCAATCGGCAAATTCAATTCCTGCCTCATTTACACAAAACTGTAAGGATGTTTGCGTGCCAAAATCAGCACTAGACGCTGGTAAACTGGCCAAAGTGTCGGTATTATATAAAATAGCAACACTTCCATCTTGCGGGCAAAAAGTACCGCCAAACAATCCGTCTCCATAGCTATCCATTATTACATACGTATAACAACCATAATTTAAACACCATGGATCCAGGGCAACTAAACCTGACTGATTATCTGAATAACCTGAACCTGAATAAATTGCACTTCCCGTTGAATTTTGTAATTCCCAAGTCGTTTCAGTTCCATAACAATCCAATTCTAAATTTAACTGAACGGATTGTCCGTCAATCACAACATTGAAACTTGAACTCACCAAATTATTATTCACGTTTTCATCTACCAATCCTGCATTGGGATTTGAAACCGTTGCGCCAAAAGTATGAGCACCAGAAGCGAAAGTTGAAGCGGGCAAGGTAACGATTGCAGTTTGCCATTGTGCCAAATTTCCTGTCCAATTATAAGTAAGATTCTGGTTTCCATCAAACCCATAAGCAATATCAACAGTTGTAAGCGCATTTGATCCATTGTTCTGAATCGTTACCGAAGGAGTAACAAGCGCCCCACAAAATGTACCTGTAACTCCTGCAGGATTTGTAATTCCCGGATCTACTGCAACTGGGGTTGCATTTGTTGGATCATATCCATCGATAAATTGAACTCCCGAATTTGCTGGATCTAACCAATATTTGAGTTGAGTTGCACTCGTGCTTCCCGCTGGCTCCCACGATACACTGAACTTACCATACTCATCAGACAAAGAACTAGCTCCGCAAGCAGAAGCTCCACCGTGCAACTGCCCAATGATTCGGTGGTTTTGATCATACAAGGGAGAACCTGAAGAACCTCCTTCTGTTACCCCTGAATCCCATGTTGTTACTCCCCAATGACTATTGGGTGGGCATGAACCAAAGGTGGTTGAAATTAATGGATTATTTTCAAACGAAATTTTCTTTATATCTCCAGCCGGATGGTGAATCCCTATTCCTGAAGTAGGTGTGTTTCCTGAATTGTCCCATCCAGAAAAATAAGGATTATAACTAATTGGAACTGTATTCCCCTGTAAACCTCCTGTTATTTCAACCAAACATACGTCTGACGCAGTAGCTCTTGACCGAAGTACAGCGCCAGATAATGACTGAAAAGTTGGTGCACTCGCTGGATTCGTACAATCTGGTGATTGCCAGTTGAATCTAAAAATCCATGTGGCAGGATTACTATAGCAATGATCGGCTGTTAAAACATAGGGTTTTCCATCATTTAACGTATTATTTACTAATGCGCCAGAACAAAAGCCACTACTACCAGAAACTAGCATTACTGCACTATTTCGTTCAAAAGTCCAGGCAGCACCCTCTGGACAATTAACATTTCTATTACACGCCCCAGAGCTACCAAATGCTTTTTGAGTGAACTCACTGGCTGTGCGATATCCGTGTGTTACTATGGACAATTCCACATTTCCTAGTTCATTCTCTTGCTTAACATAATATTCAAGAATGGCTGTGTTACCCGGAATTAATTCAGTTCCAAGCTGCCCTTCGTATAAGTGAGAAGCTGTAAACTTGCCCAAAATAAAATCTTTTTCCTTATTGTAAACATATAATTCGTTTCCAGTCGGAATTTCAGTATTGGCAAATGTTAAGTTTACTGTCAAAGCCTTTTCACAATTTATTTCTAAAAACCAAAGTTTATCCCCGTTTGGTAATTCTATCCAAGTACCCGCATTTTGCAAGTTTAATTGAGTGTGATTATTATATCCAAACCTCCAAGGAGCCGTTCCTGTGTTATCCACCAAAGCATCTTCCGCACGCAAATACGAAATATTCGGTTCAGAGAAAGCTCTTTTATCGATGGATTTCAAAAGTTCATTTCTTTTCAAACCTTTAGGCAAACCACCATCTCCTTGTTTTTGGGCAAAAAAAGCAGAGGAAATAAAAAAAATAAACGTGAAAATTGAATACTTCATACTATTATGATTTAAGTCGTTTGATGCTACACCCTTTGGGAGATGTAGTGTTTGGTTTAATTTTTTTACCAGCAGCGTGGTTTTCTATCGCGTCCATTAAAAAAGGTATTTCCTTCTTCCGTTTGTCTTCAAATGAATTATCTATTGAACCAGTGTAAATTAATTTTAACTCTTTGTCAAAGAAAAATACATGCGGTGTTGTTTTTGCCCCCATTGCATTGGCTAATTCCGAGTTTTTGTCCAATAAATAGGGCATTTTATACCCTTTGTTTTTCTTATGTTCAATCATTTTCTCCATCGAATCATCTCCAGCTCTTTTTGCCTCATTAGAATTAACCAAAATAACTTCAATTTTTTTAGCTGCTGCAAATTCAAATATTGAATTATATTTATTTTCCCATCCAGAGAAAGTTGAATCGGAAAAACCTACAACAAAAGGACAAGTATTACATGAAAAAATAACAATAATTCCGTTTTCTTTTACCGCATTTCGCAACGTGAAACTTTCATTATTTGTTGATAACATGGAATAATCAGTCAAAGGGGCCACCTGACCCATCTTGATATTCATTATTTGGCCAAACAAAGCCGGACTAAATGCTATTGAGAGAAACAGAAGAATTATTTTCATATTATTAAACTTATAAGCTAATTTACACTTTTATTTTGCGAACAAACAAACCTAGCTTGTAAAAATCAAATATCTTGAGGTGCACGAATCCATTTTTAAGCATGAAAAAACAAAGTGGCTCGGTTAAACCAAACAAAAAGCGAATGAGATTCAATAAACGATTTTTCTTCAAAAAACTAACAGTCTTTAATAGTTTAATGTATTGAATTTCAGTAGTATATTCTAGGTTTAGGTAAATCCAATATAGATTTTTAATTGCGTTTTGAGTTTTTACCAAAAATACTTGATTGGAATCCAAGTGGAGATTTAAAACTGGATTTTCTATGTGAGCAATAGAGATGTTATTTCGCGCAAGGTCTATGCCAAATAGTGTGTCTTCATGCCCATAACCACTCAGCTCCTCATTGAATTGAATTTCATTAAACACAATACGCTGAATAACAAAATTATTGGTTTTAAATCCTCCGGGAGTCTTTTTTCTCTCCTCGGCATTTTTACTTTCCCGCATGCAACTATATTTCCAACGCAGTAGGTGTTCTCTGTCTGGAGTTTCAGCTTGATATATACTGGCACCAACAATAACTTGTGGTGTATTTTCCTTAATAAAATCAAGGTATTTCTGTATGAACAAGGAGTCAATAACTTCAGAATCTCCGTCAATAAAAAGCAAGTATTCTCCAGAAGTATGTTCTAAAAATAAATTACGAATACGGGATCTACCTATGTTTTTTGGAAGATAAAAATAGTTGCAATACTTTCCTAAAGATTGATTGATTTGAGCATATTCCGGGTCGGAATGATCATCTAAGACAACAACTTCAACGAGTTCATTTACTTCTTTTGTTTGTCTTACTAGCTCAATGATAAATGATTCAATTAACGAGTTATAAACTGGGACACAAATAGAAAGTCGAAATTGCGCAGACACCTTTACTCGTTTAAGGTTTCCTCGACCCAACCTCGACCCCAATTCTCTTGTTCTTCAGCAGACCATAACTCTGGAAAAAAGATTCGTTTTTGATAGCGTGGAGGGAGGTATTTTTGCCAATTTGTTCCACCAGTTGCTGCAATATCAGCTGATTCTCTTGCCAAATATCGAACTGCGGATTTATAATGAGCGAGTGGCCATTTTATGTTTACTTGGATGTCGTGTTGACGCAAAACAGCAAGCACATTTCGGTCTTTTTGATCCTCAACAGACAAACGTTGGTAGACTTTCCATAAATTCTTATCGAGACAAGACTTCCCTAGTTGAATAAATTTTTCTTTGTACTTTTCTTCAAATTGTGTCAAGGTGAGCGTTTTTTTTCCTGACTTAATTTCAGTTGCACCTTCTTTCCAATAAATGTGTTCAAAAAGTGATTCTATAATTGTTTCAGATCTCAGTGATTCACGTTTATCTTTGTGGACGAGATTAATAAAATCTGTTGAATAAATTTCTATTTCTCTGTATTGCGCTGATTGAAAACCGCTTGCAGGTAGCAACGACATGCGAAACATCAAGAATTGTTGGTGATCCATCCCCTCTATCATGATTTCAAAACTAGTTATCAACGCATCAAAATAGCGGTTAATTCGTTTCACGCGATTAACAAAAAACTCCTTGGAACAATCCTGTTTATCTCCCAATTGTTCAAACTCTCGCAACGACAATTTAAAATACAATTCAGTGATTTGGTGGTACATAATAAAAACAACTTCGTCAGGACAAGTAGTTTTTGGTTTTTGTAAACTGAGCAAAGTATCTAGCTCTATATAATCCCAGTATTTAGTAACATCCGCATGTAATAAACCGTCTAAGTATGACACCAAATCTTGCCCAAGTGCTGCATATTTATCACTTAACTGGTTTAATCTATCTTGAATTTCAGGTGTGATTTCCATTGATCATTATGTTTAGTTCGAAATTAACAAAAAAAGTTAAACCCTTTCACTATATCTTTGTTTTAGCTTAAATTTGAATGATTACAAATAAGAACCTTAAATCGTGATATCCTACGATCCTAAAAATTGGCTTCTCCTCATATTCGCTTGGAACAAAAGCGACACCATTCGAATGCTTTGGAAAGAAATCGTTTATATTGCTATTCTTTCTAGCTTAATTGCCTTTGTAAAAATAAGTTTTTATCCCAAGGCTGAAGCGTTAAATAGTTTGATTTCAGTTTATTCCTTGCTTGGTTTTGTGATTTCCTTACTCCTTGTTTTTAGAACGAATACCGCCTATGATCGTTGGTGGGAAGGGCGGAAAATCTGGGGGCAATTCCTCAATGACAGCAGAAATTTATCCGTTAAATTGGCTAGTTACGATTTAACAAATGAAGAAAAAGAATTCTGCGCCCGCATGATTCCCAACTTCGCCTTGGCGAGTAAAGAACATTTGAGGCAAGGGTGTGATATTTCCATCTTACAACTAACAGAAATTGAATTACAAGAGGTAGTTAGAAAATCACATGTACCCGTATTCATTGTTCAATTGCTGGCTAGAAAAATAGAATTAATCAAAAGAGATGGTCGCATTTCACCTGAGGAATTTTTATGTGTCGATCGAATTTTAAATTCATTTATTGATGGAATCGGAGCTTGCGAAAGGATTAAATCAACACCAATTCCTTTTTCCTACAGCATGTTTATAAAAAAATTCATTTTTCTATACGTAATTTCATTGCCCTTAGCCTTCGTTAATATATTTGGCTATTGGTCAGCTTTTATTTCAACTTTCGTTTTCTACGCGCTCGTGAGTATGGAAATTTTGGCAGAGGAAATTGAGGACCCTTTTGGTCAAGATGAAAATGATTTAGCAACTGACTCGATCGCGGAAAAAATCACGGAAAATTGTTCCGAAATCCTGAAAAAATCTAAGTAAACAACCTATTTCTCAAAGACTTTGATAGAAATTGATAAAAAAATCCGATAAATCCGTAAATTCGCGGTTGATATACGAAATTTCCATTTTGGACGTTTACTAATTTAACATGACTTTGGAAGCTAAAATTGACAAGACCAATATACCTAAACACATTGCTATCATTATGGATGGCAACGGCAGGTGGGCCAAGCAGCAAGGGCAAGATAGATTATTTGGCCATTCCTCAGGTGTGGAATCTGTTCGATCAACCATCAAAGCGTGTAGAGAATTAGGAGTACAATTTCTTACACTTTATGCCTTTTCTACAGAAAATTGGAACAGACCAAAAGAAGAAGTGGATGGATTAATGGATTTACTTGTACAATCCATTACAAATGAAGTTGATGAACTTAATGAAACTGGAATTCGATTAATTACAATTGGAGATGACTCGCAATTACCAAAGCATTGTCAAGAAAGTTTGGGTTGGGCCCGCGAAAAAACGAAGGGAAACAAGGAATTAACATTGATTTTAGCATTGAATTATAGTGCTCGGTGGGAAATTATACAGGCAGTGAAAAAAATAGCCATTGAAATTGAAGCAAAAAATTTATCGTCTGAAGATATGACCGAAAAAAGGTTTGAAAATTTTCTTTCGACTCAAAATATTCCAGACCCTGAATTACTGATCCGCACAAGCGGCGAAAATCGAGTGAGTAATTTTCTTCTTTGGCAAATTGCTTATACCGAATTTCACTTCACAGAAGTATATTGGCCCGCATTTAGTAAAGAACATTTTCTGAAGGCAATTATTGATTATCAAACTAGAGAAAGACGTTTTGGTTTAGTTTCAGAACAAATACAAGGTTAAAAATGAAGTGTCTAATTCTATTTTTTTTAACCCTTTTTGCAGTAGGAAATTATTTTTCTCAAGTCAACAATACCGTAACAATTGAGGATACAACTACTAAATTCAACTTTTTAGATCCTAAGGAATATGAAATTGGGCCCATCCGTATTGAAGGAGCAGACAACTTTGATCATCAAGGAATTCGTTTGATCTCAGGATTGAGACAAGGAGAAAAAATTAAAATACCTGGAGAACAAATTTCTAATGCGATTAAGAACCTATGGAAAGAAGAAATTTTTTCAGATATTCAAATTCACATTGAAAAAGAACTTGCCGGTGTGGTGTTTTTTGTGATTAAAGTGAGTCCAAGACCAAAACTTTCAAGATTCTTGTTTCGTGGGGTAACCAGACGAGACGCAGATAAACTACGAGAGGAAATAGCCCTCTTTTCTGGTAAAACCATTACTGAAAATCTAGTTTTTCAAACCAAAAGTAAAATCAGGGGGTATTTTAGAGAAAAAGGATTTTATGGCGTTCAGGTAAAAATTAACCGCGAAAAAGATACGTTAATCAACGATTCTGAACTTTTTATTATCAATGTGGTAAAAGGAAGTAAAATAGGCATAAAATCGATTGACATAGAAGGAAATGAAGCACTGCCTACCTGGAAATTGAAAATGGCCATGAAGGACACAAAACAAAAAGGAATATTTACTATTTTCAAGCGTTCGAAATTTACTGAAACATCTTTTGAAAAGGATAAAGAAACGTTATTAACGAAATTCAACAAAGTTGGACTAAGAGATGCCGTAATTGAATACGATACAGTTTTAAAGCTAGACGAAAAGAATTTAGTCATTAAAATAAAAATCAACGAGGGAAATAAATACTATTTCGGCGACATTGAATGGCTGGGAAACTCAAAATATAGATCAAGTTATTTGGACACCATTTTAGGTATTAAAAAGGGCGATTTATACAATAAAACGCTTTTAGAAACTCGCTTGAATGGAAGCCCTGAAGGCCGTGATATTTCTTCCCTTTATATGGATCGAGGCTATTTATTTTTCAATGTTTTTCCAGTGGAGACAAATGTAACAAACAACCAAATAAACTATCAAATTAGAATAATTGAAGGAAAAGAAGCCCGAAATGGAACGATTACAATCCGTGGAAACAATAAAACGAGTGACCACGTAGTTATTCGGGAAATTAGAACAAAACCAGGTGATTTATTCAACAAAGCCGACATCATGCGAACACAACGAGAACTTTCGCAATTAGGTTTCTTCAATGATCAAGCATTCCAAGTAAATCCAATGCCAAACCCAACAAAAGGAACTGTCGATATTGAATATGTTGTGGAAGAAAAATCTTCGGATCAAATAGAACTTTCCGGTGGATATGGTGGTGCTAGTGCAAGTACCGGTCCGCGAATTATAGGAACATTAGGGTTAACCTTCAATAATTTCTCGACTAAAAAAATATTCAAGAAAAATGCTTGGTCACCGCTTCCTGGAGGAGACGGCCAACGCTTATCCATTCGTGCTCAATCGAACGGAAGTTTCTTTCAAAGTTATACCTTCTCCTTTACTGAACCTTGGTTGGGAGGGAAAAAACCAAATTCATTGTCTTACTGGATAAACCATACCGCTATTTCAAATGGAAGGTTCCTACGCAGCAATCCATCTTATTCAGGAGTTGGCATTTCAGGGACGGGGATTGGGCTTCAACGCCGATTAAAATGGCCTGATGATTATTTCACCAATTACTACGAATTGAGTTACCAATATTATGACGTAATGAATTATTCTGTATTTCCGAATCTTCCTAAAGGATATGCAAATGATATTGCTTTAAAATATGTCATTCAACGAAGTTCAGTGAGTGCTCCAATTTATCCGCAAAGTGGGTCTAATTTTAGTTTAACGATGAAAGGAACGTTGCCCTATTCATTATTTGAAGACCAAGACTATACAAATTCAACCTCTCAAGAAAGATATAAATACTTAGAATATTTCAAGGTGAAATTCACTGGAGAGTGGTATTTACCATTATCGCCCAACAAAAAATTAATTTTAATGCCGCGCTTTGGGTTTGGATTTATGGGCGCATATAACAATACAAAAGGAGTAACACCATTCGACCGATTTACGATGGGAGGTAGTGGTTTAACAGGAATTGGACAAATCGGTGGTCGGGAAGTAATTGCTTTGAGAGGATACGAAGATCAAACAATTTCCAGTTATGGTGGAGATCCAATCATTGCAAAATATACGTTAGAATTGCGTTATCCAATATCTCTCAATCCATCTGCAACTTTTTATGCGATGGCATTTGCTGAAGGAGGAAATACATTTCCAAGCTTTCAGAAATTTAACCCGTTCAATGTTAAAAAGACTGCCGGAGTGGGCATTCGAGTGTTCCTGCCTATGTTTGGAATGCTTGGTTTGGATTACGGTTTAGGCTTTGATAAGCTTGATTTTTGGTCGGATGGATTTGGAAAAGCGTCAGACACATCGATTAGCGCTAAAGGATATTATCCTAAATTAACCTTTACTATAGGGATGAATTTAGGTGAATTATAAAATGAATACTATGAAAAATAAACGTTTTTTAGGAACCCTCCTTTTTGCAGTTGCATTTGTTTTTGGCACATCCTTTGCCATAGGGCAAAAATATGCTTATGTTGATTCGGATTATATTTTAAAGAAAATGCCGGATTACCAAGATTCAAAAGAGAAATTGGATAAGCTTGCTGATCGTTGGACAAAAGAAATTGAAGAGCTTTACGCCGTCCTTAAAGGAAAAAAAGATAACTTTGCTAAAGAGGAGGTTCTGCTACCTGAAGAGGAAAAAACCAAAAGAGGAGCAGAGATTAAAAAGTTGGAACAGGATGCAATTCAAATACAAACAAACCGATTTGGTGTGAGTGGTGATTATTTTCAAAAAAGACAAGAACTCATCAAACCCATTCAGGATAAGGTTTTTGATGCAATGCAAAAAGTGGCGCAGAAAAAAGGATATTCTTTTGTCTTTGATAAAGCCAACCAAAGTAATTTGGTGTATGCTGAAACTAAATTTGACCTCAGTAACGATGTATTAAAAGAAATGGGTATAACAGTTAAATAAATAAATAAAATAGAAAATGAAAAAAACACTTTCCTTAGTAGCTCTACTTTTTGTAACCAATCTTGCTATTTCACAATCTAAAGTAGCACATATTAATTCTCAATCCTTACTTGACACAATGCCTTCACGTGGTTTGGCCTTGAAAGAAATTAAAGAAATTGAAGATGAATTCAAATTAGAATTGAATGGCATGTATGAAGAATACGAAAAAACAAGAGGCAAATTGGAAGCGGAAAGAGCCACCTTATCTCCCACAATTATAAAATCTAGAGAGGCAAATTTGATGAATCTTGGTCAACGCATTCAAGAAAGAGAACAGACCGTTCAAAATGAATTACAAGTGAGAGCTCAAGAGTTAAACCAACCAATTTTTGATCGCGTGAAACAAGCAGTTGATATAGTTGCTGATAGAAAGAAATTAAATTACGTAATCGATGCTTCTAATATGTTGTACTCCAAAGGTGGCATGGATATCACTGGGGAAGTAGTTATCGAATTATTGAAATTAGACGCAGCCGCAATTAATAAAAAATAAATCCCATGAAATCACTATTCATTTTCTCTTTACTTTTCATCGCTGTATCATGCAATGCTCAAAAGGAAAATGCCACTAAGAATTCCGAAAAAGAACTCGTTTGGCATACTGATATGAATCAAGCCATTGCTATTTCTCAAAAGGAGAAAAAACCGATGTTGTTATTTTTTACCGGAAGTGATTGGTGTGGGTGGTGCATTCGTTTGCAAAATGAAGTGTTTAAAAAGGATGAATTTACCAAATGGGCAAAAGAAAACGTGGTATTGGTAGACATCGATTTTCCAAAAAAGAATACACAAACTGATGCCATTAAACAACAGAATAACCAATTGCAGCAAACATTTGCCGTTCAAGGGTATCCTACTGTATTTTTTGTTACTGCAGATAAAGGCGAAGATGGAAAAGTAAACCTAACCTCTCTCGGAAAATCCGGTTATATGGCTGGTGGTCCTGAGGGATGGATTAATAATGCTAATACATTTCTTACTAAGAAATAAAGTTAGAATCTTATTTTAAAAGCGACAATTGAATTTCAGTTGTCGCTTTTTATTTTTTACTAAAAATCAACTGGTATTTCAACCCCGATGCCGCAATAAATTCCAATTTCAAGAAAGCATCAGAAAGAAACAATATTCGTGATTGATTAACAGGAATGATTTGATTATTCGTTACAGCAAAATAGCTGTGATGCACATATTCTCCATCAGGTTGTAATTCATACTTTCCTTTCGCTAAAGTGGTATCGGAAAAATTAGTTGTGATGGAATAAGCCAAATCAAATCGAAAAGATGTGTCTAATTCCTTATTTATCAGCAAACTACCACTACAAGAAGAATCAGTAGAATAAGAGAGTCCATCGTAATCAAAAACAGTAATCTTGGTTAAATTCCATTCTCCCTGCAACTCATTTTCTTTTTTTATGACCTTATTGCAACTGGCAATAAAAAATAGTGTCAAAAAGAAACAGGCAATTTTTTTCATAGGCAAGCAGTTACCATCATGCGAACTCCCAAAATGAGTGCTTCAGGATCTATATCAAAACGAGGATGATGTACTCCAAAGACAATTCCTTTTTCTTCGTTTCGTACTCCTAGTCGAAAAAAACAAGAAGGAACTAATTGGGAATAAAAAGCAAAATCTTCAGAGGTTAAACGAATGGGTAAATCATGTACTTTATCGTCCCCTATAAGTTCTTTTGCCTTTGTTGCCAATTCATGTGTTAAAGCAACATCATTTTCCACACATGGATAGCCTCTTGAAATCTCAATGTCTACTGTTGCTCCATGTGATTTTGCAATCTCATTCACCTGTTGGTCAACCAATAATAATGCTTGTTCCCGCCAACCCTCGTCCATCGTTCGAAACGTTCCTTTCAAAATCGCTTTGGATGGAATAACATTGGTTGCTCCCAAAGCCTCAAAATGACCAAAACTTAATACACACGGAATTTTTGGATCACATTTTCGGCTAACTATTTGTTGTAGTTGTAGAATTATATTGGCCCCTATCACAATTGGATCAATACATTGATGTGGAGTTGCTCCATGACCACCTTTTCCATTGATCGTAATATAAATCTCATCGCAAGACGCCATATAACGACCTGCATGAAAGCCTAATTCACCAACAGGCAAATCAGGAAAAACATGTAAAGCAAACATTTTATCAACGCGTGGATTTTCCAATACTTTATCCCGGATCATATACGTGGCACCACCTGGATTTTTTTCTTCTCCCGGTTGAAAAATCAATTTAACAGGAAAAGGCAAATTTTCTTTTATTTCATTTAATAATTCCGCAGCGCCTAATAAAATAGCTGAATGTACATCATGTCCACACGCATGCATAAGTCCTGGAACTTTTGATTTATAAGAAACTTCATTTTCTTCTGTAATAGGTAAAGCATCTAAATCAGAACGCAAAGCAATACACGGTTTACCAAAATGTTTTTCCGCTTGAATCAATGCAACAACTCCTGTTCCTCCAACACCCGTTTCATGTGGAATTCCTAATTGAGTAAGCTTGGCTGAAACATATTGCATTGTTTCCTCTTCTTGATAAGATAACTCAGGATACTGATGCAGGTGCTCACGATAGTTTTTCACTTTTTCATAAAGAGCAAGCGATTTTTGTTCTATTAAAACAGATAATTCAGGATTCATTGGACGAAATTGATTGATAACCGGAAACAATTAACCGAAATGAAACATAAGCCATTAAAATTCCAAAAAGAAATTTAACAAGCCCGGGAGACATCTTGAGGGATAACTTTGATCCTATATAGCCTCCCACAATAAACGTTAGTGCGATAATCAACCCAAATTTCCAATTTACATTCCCAGTTTTCCAATAATTCATTGTAGCTAAAATTACAACCGGAAAAGAAAGGACGAATAAACTAGTTCCTTGTGCTTGATGTTGCGTTAGTCCCAGCATAAAAACTAAAGCAGGAACAATTATTATTCCACCACCAACACCCACAAATCCACTGAGAATCCCGGCTAAAAGCCCAATCACTACTAAAATCAATATTGTTTGTGTTGTCATCCTATTTCTAACAAAAATACACTTCTTTAAACGTTTTCTCCCATACTTTTCAGATAGGATTTCAATTTTCCTTCATTCGTTTTTGGGATAATCAATAATTTTTCGGGTGAATCAATGACTATATAGTCTCTTAACCCATCAATGATGACCATTTTTTCCAATGGAAAATAAACTAAATTCCCTTGTGAATCAAAAAAATGAGCTTCTCCGTGAATGACTGCATTCTTATTTTCATCCGGTGTAATTTTTTCAATCAAGCTACCCCATGTCCCTAAATCACTCCAATCAAAAGAGGTTAAAACAACAGAAACATTGTCCGCATGCTCGAGTATGGCAAAATCAATTGAAACATCTATACATGTTTTAAAAGCAAGTGCTAAATCATCCTCTTCAGCTGATGAATCAATTGAAATACGACTAAACAACTCCAATAGAACCGGTTGATGTTTTTGAAAAGCATGCAAAATCGCATCAATTTTCCAAATAAAGATGCCTGCATTCCAATAAAAATTACCAGAAGATAAAAACTCAGTTGCCGTTTCAAGATCGGGCTTTTCTCTAAATTGTCTCACCGCAAAAACTTGCCCTGCTACTGGTGTTGAATTTGCTTCAAACTCAATGTAGCCATAACCAATATCGGGACGTGTAGGTTTAACTCCTAGGGTTACTAAGTGATTATTTTGCGCCTCTGAAATTGCAATTTCTAACTGATCATTAAAGAGACTTTCATTCAATATAAGATGATCTGAAGGGGCCACAATTAAAGTTGAATTCTGATTGATTTTTTTAATTTTCAGAGCTGCATAAAGGATACAAGGCGCCGTGTTTTTTCTTTCGGGCTCACAAATAATTTGCGCTTCATTCAACATAGGAAGTTGCTCTGCAACAATAGAAGCATACTTAGAATTGGTGAGAATATAAATTTGATGAGGAGGAATTGTTTTTTTTAATCGTTCAAAAGTCAATTGGAGGAAAGACTTTCCAACACCTAAAATATCAAGAAATTGTTTCGGCATTTCGGGAGTTGATAAGGGCCAAAACCTGCTTCCTATTCCTCCGGCCATGATAAGTCCAAATAATTTTTCGTTTTTCATTCTATTGGTGTTACTTTTGCTATTGCACTAACGAGGTAGTTTTTGTTTGTTTTTATTTCTGTGCAAAGAAAACGCTTTCTGCGCAATTCACCCTTACAAAAAACCTTACCCTGTAATAAAAAACAATCTCCTTTGGCTAGATTTTCCAACAGCTTTTTCGATTCATCATGCAAATCAAATTTAGCTAATTGCCTCGATAAATGAACATCACTGCAGGAGGAAGCCTTGAGGTTATTTAATGAACGTTGCAAAGCAAAATTTATCTCCCCTGGCAATTGTCCCGTTTTTATAACCGGTTCTAATAACTCCTTAAATTCTGATTTCCATTCCAGTCCATGAGGTGAAACTCGATTTCCAAATTTTTCAAACGTTTTAAAATGGGCAAATTCATGAATGGTTGTAATTAAAAACGCATACGGATTGAGGTTGCCATTAATCGTAATCTGAGGATTTTGAAACCCATACCCTACTCGAAAATCGCCAAGTTTAGTTCTTCTTGGTGCTACAATCTTGAATTTCACCTTGTGTAGAATAAGTAACTCGATGACATAAGAAACAAAATCTTCTGGTAAATATTTCACCAACACTTTTTGGTAAAGTTCATGTTTTGTTGCGGCGTCCATCTATTCAAATGTAAGAATATTATTGTTTTAAGAAACAAAAATTGGTGATTTTGAAACGGCATAACTTAAATAAGCCTTAACTTAGCAACTATGAAATTAATGGAAGGATTCGGTAAATACTTTTTAATGCTAACGATTGTATTCCGTGCACCTGAAAAAATGTCTATTTTCAGAAAGCGATTGTTTGAAGAATTAGAGCATATTGGAATTAATTCCATACCGCTAGTTGCATTGATGTCGTCATTCATTGGTGGGGTTATTGCACTTCAAACGGCTTCCAACATGTCAAATCCATTGTTGCCCACTTATACCGTTGGATACATCACTCAATCTAGTACAATTCTTGAGTTTTCACCTACCATCATTTCATTAATACTCGCTGGAAAAGTAGGTTCAAACATTGCATCGGAAATTGGAACGATGCGCGTAACGGAGCAAATTGATGCCCTTGAGATAATGGGTGTTAATTCACTGAATTTTTTGGTGTTACCTAAAGTGACCGCGGCTGTTTTATTTTTCCCGATTTTAGTGATTTTCTCAATGGGATTGAGTTTGGTAGGTGGGTGGATCGCTCTTGTTTTATCCGATTTATCATCCACGGAAACCTATGTATACGGAATAAGGTATTATTTTGAAATGAGTAATGTTTGGTACGCCTTAACTAAATGTGTAGTCTTTGGCTTTATCATTGTTACAATATCTTCATTTTATGGGTATTACGTAAAAGGCGGTTCATTAGAAGTTGGTCGTTCTTCCACGCAAGCAGTAGTGAGCAGCAGTGTAGCAATTCTCGTTGCAAATTTCCTATTAACTCAAATGATTTTACTTTCATGATTGAGGTTAAGCACGTTAATAAATCATTTGGAAAAACCCAAATTCTGAAGGATATCAGTGCAACCTTTGAAAAAGGGAAAGTGAACCTTATAATTGGTCAATCCGGACACGGAAAAACTGTTTTAGCGAAGTGTATTGTTGGACTGCACGAAGTTGACTCAGGCGAAATTCTTTTCAATGGTCGCGATTTTTGCAAAATGAATCGCGTAGAACGCTCTGCTATCAGGCAAGAAATTGGAATGCTTTTTCAGGGATCAGCCTTATTTGACTCAATGACGGTCGAAGAAAATGTAATGTTTCCGCTGCTCATGTTTAAAAAAATGACAAAAAAGGAAATGCTTACTCGCGTAAACTTTTGCTTGGAAAGAGTTAATTTAACTGGCAGAAACAGTCTTTTTCCTTCAGAATGTAGTGGTGGAATGCAAAAAAGAATTGGTATTGCACGAGCAATTGCCATGAATCCAAAATATTTGTTTTGCGATGAACCAAACTCAGGATTGGATCCTAAAACGGCCATTTTAATTGATACACTTATCCGAGAGATTACCTATGAATATCAAATTACCACCGTTGCCATTACACATGATATGAATAGTGTGATGGAGATTGGGGACAATATTCTATTTATCCATAACGGAAACAATTGGTGGACGGGTAACAAGAACAACATCATTACTACTGAGAATCCAGAAGTAACTAGCTTTGTTTACGCCTCAGAATTCATGAAGGAAATTAAAGATTCCATCATCGAAAAAAACAAGAATAAATAATTTATTTGTATAAAGTTGCTTTGACTGCAGCAATCACGCGCGGTACATTTGGCAATGCGGCTTCAATTAGTGTTGGTGAAAACGCAAATGGAGTATCTGTCTGCATAACTCTATAAACTGGAGCATCTAAATAATCAAATGCATATTGTTGTAAGTGATACGCAATCTCGGATGCAATAGAAGCCAAAGGCCAAGACTCTTCAACAATAACACAGCGATTTGTTTTCTTTACGGATTCAACCACTGTTTTGTAGTCTATTGGGCGGACCGTGCGAAGATCAATAACTTCAACAGATATTCCTTCTTTCTCGAGTACAGCCGCAGCTTCAAAGACAACTTTAAGAATCTTTCCAAAAGAAACAATTGTTACGTCTGTTCCTTTTCGTTTGATGTCAGCAACACCAATAGGAATTATATATTCACCTTCAGGAATTTCTCCTTTATCACCATACATTTTTTCTGATTCTAGGAAAACAACTGGGTCATTATCTCGAATCGCTGCTTTTAATAATCCTTTTGCGTCTGCTGGATTTGATGGCGTTATTACCTTTAATCCGGGAACGTGTGCGTAGAAGGCCTCAAAACTTTGGGAATGCGTAGCTCCCAATTGACCCGCTGTGCCATTTCCCCCTCTGAAAACAATCGGGCAATGATATTGTCCACCAGACATTTGAAGCATTTTTGCTGCGCTATTGATAATTTGATCGGCGGCCAAAATCGCAAAATTCCATGTCATAAATTCCACAATAGGACGCAAGCCATTCATCGAAGCACCAACAGCAATTCCGGTAAATCCAAGCTCAGCAATCGGAGTATCAATCACACGTTTTGGTCCAAATTCATCAAGCATTCCTTGAGAAACTTTGTATGCACCGTTATATTCTGCTACTTCTTCTCCAATTAAAAAAACCGATTGGTCTCTTCTCATTTCTTCGTTCATTGCTTCACGAAGTGCCTCTCTAAATTGTACCGTTTTCATAAAATTGTTATAGGGACTGCGAAAATACATGTTCCCATTGGTTTTATCAATTAATTAACAACAAATTTTAATACCCGTGCATTTGTCCCCAATTGAACCAAATACGTTCCAGCAGCCAATCCATTTGTTGGAATTATAACCATGTTGTCTCCTGTTTTCGATTGAACAGTTGTAGTTGAAATAACTTTTCCTGATAAATCTAAAATTGAAATTGCTAAACGCGTGTCAACTACCGAAGAATAACGAATGTGAACATCCTCATCAGTAGGATTTGGATACAACTCAATGGCGGATAAGTCTGTATTTTCTTCTAAGCTCAATACAAGATTATCAGACGGAGATCCCGAATATAAATTGATATCATCTAAATAAATATTATTTCCTCCTTCACCTTCAAACTTAAATTTCATTTTAAAATTTGGTGTGAAATAGAGACTAGTTACGTTAATCATGTGCACCGTTACCCAATCTGTTTGCTGGGTAGGTTTCCAGCTTGTTGAAGAAACCGAACTTGACAATTGATTTCCTCCCAGTGTTTTTCTTTGTGCCCACGTTTCGCCGCAATCAGACGTTATAAAAACTTTTAAATATTCATAATCTGCAGTGGTTTTTTTCCGGTATGAATAACGAAAACTCAAAGTAACAGTTCCAGTAGAAGGAATAACTGATAAATCGATTGGTGCTGATGTTAATTCATCGACACTCCCAGCTCCTTGACCAAAATTAACCAATTTGGCACTTTGTGCACCGGAATGACCCGTTGTATTTTCAATTGTCCATGCATTGTTATTATTCGGATTATAAACCTCCCAATTGTTCACATTCGTTAATGTTGAATAGGACTCAAATCCTTCCCAATAAGGCAATACAGAAGGATCGGGCAATACTCGAATGTAATTATTTTTAATCTCATCATCCGTTGTTGAGCCATCAGTTGCAGTTAATTTTACCGTGTAAAGTCCTGGCTGTGAAAAATTAATCGTAGGGTTTTGAGCACTAGCCGCCGATCCAGATGCGAATGTCCATCCTGTTAATGGAGTAATTTCCCAATTCCATCCACTTACAACGTTGTATGAGTCATCTACTAATTGAATGGAATCACCCAAACAAATAGTGGTTCTGTCCGTCGTGAATTGCGCCTTACACAAGTACACATCACCGGTAGCTCCTGTTGCTGTTAAATTTGCTGATTGCCACAAATTAAATCTTCCAGTAGTTGTTGATTGAAGAGCCGCACGCATGCGAGTGGCTTGTCCACCGGTATACATTTTTGAACAATAAGAATAATCCATGTAATTTTCTACGTTATCTCTCACGTCATATGACCAAAAGGAATTGACTGAATTACATGTATTTGCATTTATCAAACAAGAAGTAACACCAATACAATTTGGCGTATCGTCCACTCCATCGTCTGTGCTGCAAGAAGAAGCATTTCCAGGATTGTTATTTCCTCCCCATGTGTGAGAAAGGTTTAACCAATGACCTACTTCATGAGTCATGGCACGACTTGCACCAACCGAACCAGTTCCAATAGATCCCATGTAATCATGCAAAATCCAAATTCCATTAGTCATACTTGTCCCTGACCAACCAGAAGGATTTGTAGTGTATCCTGCTGCACCACCAATTTCACCACATATAAAAACATTGAGGTATTTATTTCCTGCCCAATTTCCAATATACACATCATTGCCGTTTTTTATAGCCGTAACTTGTGCATCACCGTCCGCACCGTCATAAGACAAGGCATTCATGGTTCGTGTAATTCCTTTGAAACATGTCCCGTTGGGCGCTTTTGTAGCTAAAACAAATTCCACCTCAACATCTGAAGGCATTCCCACAAAGTCTGATTGAACAGTGGCAGTATCTGCATTTTGTTTTCTGAAATCTCGATTTAAAATTGCAAGTGCATCATAGATTTGCTCATCAGAAATATTCTCCACTCCGTTATTATGAAGGACATGAAACACAATTGGAATGCGATATACGACCCCTTTAGGTTGCGCTTTCTTTAATGCTTTGGCAAATTCAATATCATCTTGTTGTTTTTGCAACACATAATCAGGATTTTGCATGAGTGCCGCCATTTTCTTGTGTTGAATGCAATATTCAACCAGCTCTCCATCGCGTGCATTGGTTGCGTCAAATGGAGCTTTGTTTTGACCGAAAAGCGTTGAGAACGTTAATGAAAAAAACAAAATTGCAATACTTATTTTTGAGTTCATAGTTAAATTTAGTTTAGAACAGTTAATTCTTTTAATAGTTTGCCTAAATTACCACTTTATTTAAAAAAGTTCCAAATAATTTTTGTTTTCATTCAATTTTTATTCGAAAAGTGTCGACTCCCATTAACTTCCTTAAATTTGTAGTATGAAATCAAGAAAACCTTCGGATACATTATCTATCACAACAAAAGTTGTTTTACCAAACGACACCAACACATTAGGCAATCTTTTTGGGGGTCAGTTACTGGCTTGGATGGATGAAATTGCGAGTGTTTCTGCACATAGGCATTGCAAACGCGTTGTAGTAACAGCATCCGTAAATCATGTTTCGTTTCAAAGACCCATCAATCATGCCTCTATCGTAACATTGGAAGCTAAGGTGTCTAGGTCGTTTAACTCGTCCATGGAAATTTTTGTGGATGTTTTTGTTGAAGATCCAGTTACGGGTGAACGTTCAAAATGCAATGAAGCCATCTATACTTTTGTGGCAGTGGACCAAAACGGAGGACCAATACAAGTACCCGAATTGATACCAGAAACAGAAGAAGAAAAAAATCGATTTGAAGGAGCGCTGCGCAGAAAACAACTGAGTTTGATTTTAGCGGGAAAAATGAAGCCAAGCGATGCCGATGAATTGAAGAAATTATTTTTTGAAGAATAATTATTGTTTTCTTTTACGCTTTTCTAATTGAACGTCGGGCTGAGGAAAAAGCCCAATTCGTTTCATTGATTTGGTTTTTTTATAGAGCATAAGTGTCTCAGGCGATTCATCCACAGCCCTCTTAAAACTTACGATAAACGTTGTTTTATCCTTTTTCACCCAAGTGTAGGGAACTGTCATTTCGTTTCTTCCTATGGCGAAATCGAGATCTGTTTTTCTTAATTTCACTGATATCTCCGTTGATGCCACCTCAATCAATTGTGAGCCGGCATTCAATTTATACGCCGCAATTTTTCCCACATATTCACCCAACAACTTTTTTTTAAGTGGTTTTTGAGCAACGAAGGTAAGCGAAGCACACAAAAAGTAAAAAAGCATCCAATGTTTCATGTGAAGCGAAGGTAAGAATTTTAGTTTGTAATTCACTTTTTCATTTTTACTTCTAACTCAACAACTATCATCAACAGCTTTTTTTAGAAAAAGTAAATTCAAAAAACACTATCTTTGATGCTATCAAATGATACTATCAATGAAGCCTCCTTATGAAATCACTCCGCTAATTCTGAAACTCATCAGCTCGATTTCAGAGAAAATAGGAGAAGTAAATGCTACTTATTTAAATAAACAAACACCTCAACTTCGCAAACAGAATCAAATCAAAACCATTCATGCTTCGTTACAAATTGAGGGAAATACATTAAACGAAGAACAAATCACTGCGCTGATAGAAAACAAAAGAGTAATAGGACCTCAAAAAGATGTTTTAGAAGTGCTGAATGCTATCAAGGTTTATCAGAAACTGGATAGCTACAAATTCGCGTCCGAAAAAAGCTTTTTAAAAGCTCATTTTGAATTAATGAACGGATTAATTGAAAATGCAGGTAAATATAGAAAAAGAGGGGTTGGAATTGTGAATGGTTCTGTGGTTGAACATGTGGCGCCTTCCCATGAAAACGTACCTTATTTGATGAACGATTTATTTGACTATCTCAAGGATTCAGATGAATTAACTTTAATAAAAAGCTGTGTTTTTCATTACGAAATGGAATTTATTCATCCGTTTATTGATGGGAACGGCAGAATGGGAAGACTATGGCAGACCTTAATTCTGATGGAAGAATATCCAATTTTTGATTTTTTGCCGTTTGAAACCTTAATCAGTAATACACAAACGCTCTATTATAAATCCTTAGCTTTAAGTGACAAAACAGGCAAATCAACAGTTTTTATTGAATATATGCTCGGCGTGATTGAAAAATCGCTTGAAAATTTATTGAATTATACGAACAGAATCCTAAAAGATTCAGACCGCTTAGAACATTTTTTAAGTCTTGGCAAGAAAGAGTTTGGCCGAAAGGATTACATGAATGTATTCAAAAACATATCTTCTGCAACAGCAAGCCGGGATCTGAAAAAGGGAATTGATTTGCGTCTCATTGAAAGTATAGGCGATAATAATAAAACGAGATACATGATATGCTAAGAACGCCGTGCGGGATTTTTAATGGTTTGGTCAGCGAGATGCATAGTTTAATTTTCATAATTAGCTGAATTCAAGAAACAAATGTAATTTTTTTCATGTCAAAAATGGCTAAGCAACATTCGTTTTATTTTCCATACGTTTCAAAATCAGTCCTGTAACAATTGCGTAAGCAACCGTTAGCCATCCAAAAAAAACTAAGCTAAAAAATGAAAATATAAAAGCTCCTCCTAGCATCATAAAAAAATTAGCGGGTGGTTCGCCGAAAGAATCAGTGCAATTACCAGTAGTCCAATAACAAATATTTGCTCCAATATTTATTAAAACAAAAGTAAGATAGTGGGAAAATATTCCAGTTAATATGCCTGTAAAAACAACTCGTCTTCTGCTTGATTTTTCTTTAACCATCAGTTTCCAAAATAAACAGCCAGTCAAAAATGCCGCAATGGGAGCCCCTATTGCAAAAACAGAATATCCATCTCCGATGGCTGTAAGAGCTAGGTAAATTCCAATAACCAACCCAAGAAAGGCGTTGATTAGGCCAAATTTTATCCATGTCTTCATTCGTAAAG
>Ga0049081_10000218_pt1 | contig 22761 bp, 7 predicted proteins | sample GreLakmeER78MSRF_FD_66717 | JGI IMG/M metagenome (GOLD analysis project Ga0049081, IMG submission 66717) | Freshwater lentic microbial communities from great Laurentian Lakes, MI, USA - Great Lakes metaG ER78MSRF | ecosystem: Environmental > Aquatic > Freshwater > Lake | place: Great Lakes...
TGCATACTGATGGCTCTAGTATAGCTAAAACATTAATTAAATTTGGAGTATTAATATTACAATAATAATCATTTAATATAACTGAAACGTTGGATAAGCTTTGTCTACCGTCTGTGAGTCTAACGTCCCAAATTAATCCTGAGCTAGATTGACTATAAGTATGATCAGCTAAGACTCCAGTAAACAAAAAGCCTCCAACAGATATAGTATAAACACATCCCAAAGAACCATTATAAGGGGCACCACACTCTACCAGCTTTAACTGAACAGATGATTCTTGTCCGCCAAAGCCTAAGCTGCATGTTAAACTAACTATTTCACAATTTAAGAATTTTGCACTGGCCATTATTTCTAATCTTTCTGTAAAATTGCTGTTACTAAATCTTTTTTGGTATTAAAAAATAATTTAACATTCTCTGTTTTATATCCATCTTTAAAAATTTTAATACTATATTTACCATGTGGTAAATTTTCTAAAATCTTATATCCACAATCCTGTATATTAATATCTTGTCCAACTATTTCATAGCAAGCGTCTAATGGGCTTATATTCATTAATACCCCATTTTTGAATTCTGGATCATAAAATAGTAATTTATTTGGACGATAATTATAAACATTCAAGATTTTGGGGTCTAAATTAAAGCTTTGAGCAGACTGGATTGACGATTCCTCTCGTTCTGTATTATCAGAATCTAAAATTTTAACAATAAAATAATCCTCATTAATAGTTTGATTATTAAAAGTTGTAGCTATGCCATTCTTATCTTGTACTATTAATTTATACTTACCATATCTTAAATTATTAATTGTTAAAGTATATGTATTATTAAAATTATATTCTTCTTTATCTTCATTTTCATTAATTAATATAGCTCGTAATGAATTTTTATCGCCGTTGGAAACATAGCAAATAATAGACCCTAATCTATTATTACTTTTAGTAGTTAAAGACTGTAGAATACATTCCTGATTATTATTAATAAAAACTAAACCATCTTCTAGCGGCAGATTAGAATTAATGGCATTAATAATAGTATAAATATTATTAGATAAATATAATCCAGTTTTAATATATACCTGATCAATTTGTATATTAATATCTTTATCATCTGATGATATGCGTACAATATCATTATTTTTATAAGCAAAACCATAATCATTACGCATGATTAGAGACCCAATAACTAATTTTGGTTGTGAATTACCAAATTTATGCTGAATGTCACACTCTATATCGTCCACAACAAGAGTTGATGGCTTATATGTTTGTAAAGACGATAATCCTGGAGAAATATAGTAGTAACGATAAATATTGTCATCTATAGTTACTTTCCCATAATCCATACATAAATTCTGTGGTATTTTATTTTTATTATGTTGAATATAAATTTTGGTAGAATTTAAAATTTTATCATCTGTAATATTACTATTATCTGGCAAAAGTATCAAATTGTATACTTTTTGTGTTTCTACAGAATCAAAAAGGGCCTTAGTACTGTAATCATTGAATGATGTTATGTTGACCGCTATGGGTGGAGGTTGTGTAATTTCAAAATCCTTGTCAAATCTACAGCCATTATTATCTATAATGGTTAATGAATACAGTCCAGCCTTAAATTTATTTCTAATACAATCCTGATTAACTAGTAGTGGTTTAGAGTCTCCTTGTTTAAACCATGCTATTTTATATGGTGGTTTACCTCCGCTAACCAAACAAAAAACTTTTTCAGATATGCCATTATGAGTTGTGATTGGTTCCCATCTAATATTAGCAATTACTGGCTCGGCCATAACTCTAATAGTTTCTCTAGTAGCTATACAGCCATTACTATCTATTATGGATATACGATAATCTTGATTTGGCTGTATAGAATAATGATATCTAGTATCTATAATAATTATTTTATCATTATTAATTTGTAATGTATATGGGGCAAGTCCACCAGACCATTCTATAAACATATTAATATTATCATTATAACATTTTATCTCATCTACATGTACTAAATCTATACTTAATTGATCAGCACAAGATAAATCAATATATATTACTTCATTAGAATGTTTAGATATATTATATATTTTTAATGTATATGTTCCACAAGATAAATTATAAACAGCTCTACCACTATCTGTTACTAGTGCAGAACTTGGGAGGTCTATCCAGCTAAAAGATAGTGCTCCGCTAGATAAATCATCAATAATGATGTTACCGTCTTGATTAATAAAACATTTGGGTTTTGACGCCCTTATCTGATAAAGATTATTACTCATATCCATTTAACAATTATAGGGTTTAGTCCATTCTGTACTAACTCTTAAAGTTCCAGTATTACTTTTGGTCAAAGAATCCTGTGTTACATACCAAGAGCTATCTCCACCAGCCTCATCTCTTAACCTAAATGCTTCTGCTGCTAAACATCCTCCTATATTAGAAAGATCCGCTACCTTACATCCAGCATCTACTGTAGCAGTTACTGTAACAGATATGGTTTCTTTAGTTTTTGTTCCTAAATTTTGTAGCAGAGGCTCCCCTCTAAAAGGTATAGTAAATTCTGCAAAAACATCTGTTGGGTAAGTATGTGTAACCTCACTCTCTACTTTAGCAGCTCCTGGGATGTTACAATTTGGAACCGTTGAATATTCATCAGAAAAAGATATTGTTCCTTGTCCAAAATTTCTAGTTGCTGTACGACTTACAAGCCTTAAATTACATTCTTCTATGGATAAAGAAACAGGACATATTGCGGTTAGGTTGCCTGTGCTCTGAGAGCAAGGGTCCGTTATCTTATTTTCTTGCCAACTATTCGCTAATGTTGCTCCTAAGCCTCTAATAGAGGTATAGACCCCTTCGGCATTACCTATTTTATTGGCACTAGCAGAGGTGAATGATGAACTTATTAAATCACTAAAACTTTCAGTATATAAGCCCTCAATAGTACCAGAAATGGTAACTGTTCTACCAATTTGAGTAGCGTCTGATCTAGAATCAACAGAAATATCAACAAAGGCTTGAGGATAAGTCAAACCTGGTGGTCTAATAATAATATCTCCAGCAACTGTCATGGTGCCATTAATAGGATCAGCATCTACACTACGAACTTGCATATATTTAGATCCACTATGATAAGTTGCTAAAGCATCTATTAGTGATTGTGGAGCCGCTAAACTACTACTAATAGACCCATTAGCTATGGTACTAATTCTTCTTTTAATAACTTCTTCAGCAGCTTCTAGTCCTGTTTTTTTACTAATATTACTTTTACAGGATACAGCCGCTCCTGTTGCGCTTATATTAAAACTATATTTAGCGTGTGCTCTTCCAACTTTTTGTCCACTGGCTACATCTATAGCAAAAGCCTCATTATCCACATTTAATGTAACCGATTCTGATAAATCTCTAATAATTTCATTACTTGTTACATAATTACTAGCATTAGAATTAGGCTTAACTACTAAATCATTATCATTAATATACATCTCTACTTCTATGCTATATGCTGCGATTTGTGTCCATGTGGGATCTGGTCCTTCATCAATACTTACAGAACGAATGGTGCCATATCCATTTACTAAAACTGTTCCACCACAATCTATATTTACATCAATACAGTCTCCTTTTTGTCCTATATCTTTGAATTTATTTTTAAGTTTGGTGGCTATATCACTAAAACCATTACCATCCTCAGAATATACTGTGCCATTTAATGATACTATTAATACTCCACCAACTATTAAATCTCCAACTCTGAATTGATCAATAGATAAAGACACAAATGGCGCAGGATCAAGGGAGGAGCCTCCTACCGTGACACTAGCTCCTCCCGGAGGAATAGCTTGTATGCTTATATTTTCTGTTGATGTTTCATTTTGTACTTTATACATATTAGTAATGCCTTGTGTTAATTATATTATAATTATCTACCTAATGTAGTCAATGTTTTTAATCTAGTTTCCAAAGATTGTGTAATTTTTATTCTATCTTCATCGCTTAATTTATAATTAGTATCTTGAGGTGCTATTAATTCTACTCTTATAGTATCACTATTAACAGTAATAGTATCAGGAATGTTTGGTCCCTTAATCTCTATAGACTTAAGATCATTAAGAACCTTAACCAATTTATCAACATGGCCACCAAAAGCGCTAACTGGACCGCCTAAAGCTGGAAAAACCTTAGCTAGATTATTAATTAATGATCCAAAATTATTTGTTTCGGTATTAAAGGAGGTAATAAAATTATTAAAAACTGAACTAATTCCACTAGTATCAAATCCCATAGCTTTACCCATAGACTGAACGGCACCCATCATGCTAGTTCCACCATCAAATCTATATATAGGATTAATAATACCACCAGACCTAGCATAAGATATACCATTAGTACTACCTTCTACTGAACCACTATTAATTGCTTTAAGTAATGGTAAATGTTTGGCTGTTGATTGTCTATTAATCACAAATTCTCCAGGAGTCAACATGGCTGGAACAGTATCTGTGCCTCGGGGCGCATAATTTACTAATGCTCCAGCACTAGCATAAATCATTCCTCCTTTAGCCCTATACTGTGGTTTATTAGTACCGTCTGTTGATGCTGCATCAGTAGCTGGTGTTGGCTTATTTTCTAGTGATTGTATATCAATCATTTTTTGTGCCTGTATATAGGCTGCATTTTGAAATGGGGTAGCAGTGCCTATGAGTCCAGCAATATTTTGCTGTCCAGTATTAGCTGCTGATTTGGATATTTTGTCCATTGCTGATCTAACTGTATCGTATTCGTCTTGATAATCACTAAATTCGTTAAGATAATTGGAAACAAAATTAGTATCAAGCCTAATAGGTTTATTGCCAATCATAGCCTCTTTATTTGCTCCGCCAATAATTGATTCTAGTTGTCCGCTATCAGAATCAATAATATTAACTGTTGGTATTCTGGTATTAGGATCTACTCCATAACTCTTTAAAGAATCCCATAAATTATATGCTCCTGATAATATATGTAAATTAGAATCCAACTGAGGCTCATCCTTAGAATATATTTTATTTTTTAAATTACTAGATAAATCTTTATCTATAACAAACTGTAATTTAGCCTGCCTATCTTGTACAAGGTGTGGATTGCTAAAATTTAAAGTTTGTGCTAAAAGATCCAAAAGCTTAGTTTCTCCTGTTACACCTTCTAATCCAGTAGCTCCAGCTTCTCCTATAGCAACATTACCAGCGGCTAATAGATTACCAAAACCACTAACAGATCTCATTTGAGCTGGTCCTGCTCCACTAAGAATGCTGTCTATTACATAGGTATCTAGATTTTTAATTCTTTCCAATGTATCAATATCTGTTGTGACGGCCGATCTTAGTTCTTCTGGACTACCGGGGAACTGGTATTTATCATCTACTGTCTTCCATCGTGGTAAATCGGCTGTTGTAATACCACCAAATATTTTATCTACATTGGATCTTCTCCACGCGTTATATGAGCGACTAATTTGTCTATATAAATTATTTGCTTTGTCCTCTTCATTGGCGCCCTCTAATTTTTTACTAATATTTAATGCTCCAAAACCGCCATTAACTTTACCATATATATTTCTATCCATTTTACCACTATATAATGACATAGCATCTATAGCTTTAAGATAATTAGTAGTATTTTTAGGTAGATTAATTTGCTCGCCAGAAATTTGTTCACTCTTTTGTATCAGATAGTCACGAGCTTTTTGTAAAAATTTAGTTTTATAATTTTCTGCAAAATTACTATCGTAAGCATTTTCTTCATTATTGAAGCTCCAAAGCCCAAACTTACCAGCCCAATTAGTATCGTCACTACCAGCTAAACTATACATATTTTGTAATTTATCGAGCTTCCAATTTTTATTCACAGAGCTTGATGGTAAACTAGTAGCTTTTTCAGAATCAATACCTTTGATCCACTTTTGAAATTCCTCATTATTATTTGGTGTTGGGGCTTTTATTCCGAAAGCAGTGCCATATGAGCTTAATAATTGTTTAATAACTTCATTGGTTTGATTAGCATATATTTGTGCTCCAGAAGTATTTTTCGTGTTAGGTAGTCCGTAAACGTTTGATTTATCAGTAAAATATTTAAATGGATTGATACGACTAGTATCAGCAGGATCATTAAATAATAGATAATCCATTGATGGTACGGATTTAAACTTTGCTCCGCCAGAACCACCATATAGATCATCTAAAATCTTTTGTTTTTCAGCTATTTTTCTTTCAATTTCTTCTTTGTCTGGTGCTCCTCCAGGTTGTTTTTGTAAATCTCTAATAGTATCATCTATTTTTCTAACCTCAGCTAATTTAGCATCTCTGATTTTGGGGTCAATAACAGGAGATCCTTCCATCATACTTAAAGGATCATTTTTAAGAGTATCTCTATTCTCATATCGTGCTCTAATTATCCAATATTTTTCTAGCTGATCGTTATATGATTTTATATTATTATCAAAAGAACCCCATGCTTTATCAGAATCAATAATTCTTCTATCCTTACTAGACATATTCTGAAGATAAGACGCTAGCTGAGACTGTTTTTCTTCATCAGTACTTCCTGATACTCCGTATCTGGTAACCATATCAGCCATAACTGCTCTAGCTTTATCTTGATCCTCTTTTGTAACACCAGAAACAGAACCTTTTCCTTTAAAAGGCTGTTTCGTAAAATTAGTATCTCCTAATTTACTCATTAAGTGTTGTCTAATAGCTTCTCCTTGAGAATTTGCTGTTTCCTTAGCCCCAGGAGCAAGTGGTATATCATTAGCATCAACACCATCCACTGGTCCAAAATCATTTAAATATGATTTCTTAAGACTATTAAATTTATTTAAAATACTACCAGCATTTAATAAACCAGCATCAGCCGCCTCGGCCTGTATTTGCTCAAAATTAGTTTTATATTGTTTTAAATTATCTCCATTAGTTTGAGCAGCGCCCGAGCTGGTGTCTGCAATAGGTGAGCCAATAATAGCTCTCTGCTTCTCTAGCTCAGTATAATCTTTTAAATATGCACTAGACATTGCTTTACTAACAATATTTTTATATGGTCTTTTATTAAGATTAAAAATATATTCATCATTATATTTATCAAGAGATGAAAAACCAAAATCTTCTGGTTGCGGTATTCTAGGAGCAACCATACTAAACTTTGGCGGACCTCCACCTTCTCCAGTAGGAATACCCATATTAACTTGTGCTCTATAATCTCCTCGTAATTGTCTGCGTAGTTGATCTCTACGACCAACTATCGTACGCATATTGGGATCATTATCTAGATTATAATCCCCAGCATCTGCTATAGATTTTTCTAGTTCTTTAAGTTCTAATTCTTTATCTGCTCTTTCTTTTGCACTTAATAGTATTCCCTTGTCTGAGCCATCTCCTGCTTCGTATGATGGTATAGTAGCGCTTCGTACTCTAAAATCAGTAACACCCATAGGATCTTTTAGTCCTAAGTTTTTGGCCGCTCTTAATACTTGGCCAAATTTATATTTACCATCATCACTAGTAAATGCGTCTTTTGCAGATGTATTTGTTGTAGCAAATTTTCTAGCAAATTCAGTAGCATATTTTATATCGGCAACTGGATCTTGTTTTGGATCAAACGCTGGGGGCGGTAGTGGGCCACCTGTTGGCCTAGAAGAATCTGACGAAGAACTAGCATCTGGTGGTAACGAACTATTCCCAGTAATCCAGGGCCATAAGGATGTGCCTGCTCCTACCCCAAGACTACCAAGAAAGTATCCATTCGAGATTCTTCCAAGCCATGTGCTAGCCCTTGAGGTCCATGGTCCATCTCCTCCACTTAACCATTGTTTAGTATCATCAAACTTACTAGCTAAATAATCAGACCATGATTTACCCGAGCGTGATCTTGTTGAAGTAGATGATGAGCCTCCTCTATTTGATTTTGTTTTTGGTCTTGGTTTGGGAGGAACCGGCGGCTGACCAGTAGTTCGTGCTCCAGGAGATCCTGTTCTTGGAGTGCCTCCTCCAGCCGATGTGCCTGTGGTGGTTGGCGGAGCAGTTGTGGCTTTAGGTGTTGTTGGCGTAGATTTTCGTGGAGAGACCATTCTTCTTAATGGATCTGTAACTCTTGTCCACTGTTGTTTTAATACTTCCCATTTTGTTGGAGTATTAAGACTAGCCAAAACGCTATTATCTCTTAAGGTTTGGGGAGGCCCTGCTAATAAATCATCTAATATTTTACTTAATCCTAGTCGCTGCTGATTACTCATTAAATTAGAACTATCAACCAACTTAGTTAAAAACTCCTCCATACCATAACCACTAGCAGTTTTTAATAATTCTGGTCTACCGCTTAACTCTAAAGCGCCACCAACGATTCTATCAAAATTAGTATCATATGGAATATTCATATTCTTTGGATTTCTAAAGAAATTCTGAAGTTCCGGATATGTATCTAAAATTTTCTCTCTTAGGTCTTTATTGTTAACACCATTAGTTAAATCGTCTAACCATCTTAATTTATAATATTTACCATAAACAATATCTTGTGCTTTATAGCTATCACTATACTGTGCTATGGCATCAGTAAGTTTATAAGGATCATTGCCACTAAAAACTTCCATAACTTTGGATTGATATCTTTCCCAAGCTCCACCACCCTTTTTTCTTACTCCATCAAATAAGCTATGCACCATTTCATGATACAGGGTTTTTGCAGTAACATCTTTTTGTATTACTACATCTCCTAAGCCGCTATATGCTCCTTTATTAGCAGCATAGTATCCTCTCATATCTTTAAGACTGGGGGCTACTTTAATAGAATCTGGCATAGCTAAGTAGAAATCTTCTGGATTTATACCAAAAATACCCAACGCATTCCTTGTATTTTGTAATAAATTATCAGCACCTAACTTATTAAAACTAGATGCTAGTTTACTGCCAGTTTCTGACTGAAGTCTACCAATAAGACTTTTAACATCATCTGTTATTTGTATAACTCTATCAAATCCACTAGTTGGTTTAGGAGGTTTTGCTTTGGTAGAAGCTGCTGGGCTGGCAGGGGCAAACTCTGGCAAACCTAAATCTTTAGCTGAGATTCTACCAATACCCGAGTCCTTAGTACTAGCTTGTTTTAATTTACCAAGAGGAGTTGTAGCCCCTTTTTTAATAGCAGTAGATATGCCTTTTGTTATACCTGTATTTTTACTTAACCATCCTAATGCTTTACTAGCAATCATTGGGCCAGCATCAGCAGTTACAGAACCAGGAACTAGATTCTCTAAATCTAAAGCCATACCAAGTCCCATACTTGCCCATGTGCTTTCATACTCTTTTAAACCTAATAAATACTTTGCCAATAAGTCTGGAAAACCATCTCTAGTTTGCATGGCCTGACTAACAGCTGCGATTTTTTGTTTATTTGAACGAATATCTACATTTAGATAATTTAGTGTGGGTAAGTCTTTATAATCTAACATCTTTTGATCAAATGCTCTATGATCAAAATCTGCTCCATTCGGATAATATTCTGCTGTTTGTCTTTGATAAAGAGGTATTCTACGCTCTGTTTCTCCAATAGATAATTCTGTATATTGTTTTTTATTGAGTTTTAATTGATTGGCTTTTTTAATCTTACCCCTTGTGCTTTCGTCATGATAAAGCATAGGAGTCCCTTCTTGTCTTAATCTTGACTCTTCTGTAGACCTATTTTTAAGAGAATCATACATATCATCAGAAATCATTTTTACATTATCCCTAACTCCTGGCACACCATATCTGGATTCATACTGTAGCTGAGATAATGTAGAAATACTTCTATTTCCAAAACTATTCTCTTCTCTATATTCTGTGGTCGTACCAAGATCAAATTCTGGCGCTCCTGGTACACGGCCACCAGCAGCAAGATATTTTACTTTACCACCACTACTATATTTGCCACTATTAATACTATGCAATAATGGTAAATGTTTACTAGTAGCAGCTCTATTAACTACAAATTCTCCCGGAGTTAACATTGCCGGTACAGTATCTGTGCCTTGAGGAGTAAAACTAACCATATCTCCCATAGAATAATAACCTACAATACCACCCTTGGCTCTTCCGCCAGCCGCAGGAGCCGCTCCTGCTAATCCTAATCTATTGGCTACAGCATTTAATTGAGCAACCACCCCATCTACGGCTGTTCTCATTTTGGTAGTAAAATCTGTTGCAGATGCTGCTAGGGCATTGGATAATAGCTGACCGCCTTGAGATATTAAATCAGATTGTGCTCTAACAGCATCTGATTGAATCTTTGCCGCCTCATTGAACGCATCAATAAATGGTTTTATCTGAGGATTATCTTGTGGTTTTCCAAAGTCAGCAGCAAAAGTTTTTTTGAATGTGTCAATAAGAACCGGATCCATTCCACTATTGCCAAGTACTCTTGTTATATTATCAAATAATTGTTTTTGTAAATTAGCAAATTCTTCTGGACTTCTTGATCCCTCTAATGATTGTAGTGTCGATAGAGCGCCTTGAATATCCCCAACTCCTCCTGCGCCACCCATAACTCTGTTATAGGAACTAGTTTCTTTATTAAAATTCATCATAGCTTCTGGATTATCTAACATACCAAAGAAATCCATTACGCTACGACGACGACCAGCAGATATTTGTGATTGTTCATCGATCTTCTTAAGTGCTGATGATGCTCTATCAGTACTATTTGCTAAAACATCCAAAGCTCTTTGATATTTATTTATTTTTGACGTTAAGCCAGCTATTTGCCCAGAGCCTAGTGCGCTTGTAGCTTTACTAGGATCACTTTCTAATACTCTTTTTTGTGCTATAGCTTCTGATATTTGTTTACCTATGGCTGCTGGATCAGTTATTCCTCCAGTTAATCCTCTTACAGAAGATTCGAACGGTGCATTCATTTCTCTTAGGGATATGGTTTGACCAAACTTTTCTTTAAGCTGTAATGCTGACTGGAGGGATATGTCTTGAACCTTAATGGTATTATCTGCTAATTTCTCAAAACTTGTAGCTAAATTATCCGACATAGCCCCAAGTTGACGATTAACTTCAAGTTGTTTTCTAGCATATTCCTCAAAAGTTTGTCTGGCTTTTTCACCAGCATCACTTAGTTCTTTAAAACCCTCAACATTACCAGCTAAATCTTCCATAGTCATACCTTGTCTATTCATGGAAGTACTAGCCTGAATCCAATCCATAACACTATCCTCTAACTGACGACGGATCTCTGGACTCATATCTAATCCACCAAACATTTGACCAAGTTTTGATCTTATATTAGATTCTGCCCCCTCATTGATATCGCCACCAGCAGTATCTCTAAGAATCAAAGGCAACTCCTGCTGAATAACCTGAAGGCCCTTGATAAAATCACCCATCTTCTGCGTTTGTTCATTATCTCCCAATCCTTTACTGATACTGTCAACAGCAGAACCAAGCTCTTCTCTACTATAAGCACTTATATTCTGTAATACTCTTAGATTTTCTGAATCTCCAGAGTAAGCTTTAGCACCAGATCCGGACAACTCACCAGAAACACTATTAGCCCTATCAGCGCTAGCCCCAATTTCATCAACAATTCGAGTCATATTAGAAGATAATCTATTCATTACATCAGTAATATCTAATGTAAATTTTTTAACAGCTCTATTAACTATTTCTAATCTATCAGCTAATATTCTAGATCTATTTTCACCACCAACCTCTCTTTCCACAAGGGTATTTACATCTTGAGCAGCTTTATTCTTTGCTCCACCCTTATCATCAAATTGTGCTGATCTATATTCTTTAGCCGCAATATCTTCGCTAACTCCTTGTCTTTGTCTAGCTTCTAAATAGATTCTTTGTCTTAATCTTTCTTGAGCCTTGATTACTGCCGCATCAGCCTTTTTACGTTTTTCTGTACCTTCTCCCAAGCTATCCAAATATTCTTGCACACTCTGACTATCACTAACATTCATACCCTCAGCACTAAGAGACGTTCTAGCTTCTTGCTCTTGTAGTATATTCAAAGAGTTTAATCTGCCAGAACTATCTCTGCTACGACCATATGCTGATCGTCTTTGATCAGCTGTCATTGATGCTTTTTCAATAGGTTCACTGAGTGTCATCACCCTTTCGGCATAACCCTTATTTCCTGTTGCAAAAGCCTCGCTATTATCTGCTATTCTTCTTAATTGCTGTAAACTCTCTACCTCTGCTTTTAGTCTTTCTTTTTCGGTAGAATTATCTAGGTAAGCAGTAAATCCTTCGACAATTGAGCCTGCAAAAGCAGCTGCTAAATATGGGCCTAATTGTTTAATAGCTCCGCCTATAAGCTTTAATACTAATCCACCAGCAGCATATCCTCTAACTCCTCCTCCACTGGCAAAAGATTGTACTCTTCCTCCTACTGATAATCCTTGACGAGATATTCTGCCTCCCTTAGCGGCAAATATATCTTGTTCGTTCATAGCTTTCATAGCATCTGTTCTTATAACATACGAACCTTCTGGTAACATAGTATCAAAATTATCAACTTTGCCACTACCACTACCAGGAACTATACCCATTTGTCCACCAAATGATGGCTTATATCCATTTCTATCAGCCTGATTCATTTGGTCTAATTCATTTTTACTGGTTGGTAATGGTGGAGTAAAAACTCCTTCTCCGCTAGCTAATTTAACAGGAACTAATCCTCCGGTAGCTAGTCCTACTCTACCACCAATAGCTTTTCGTGGCTTTCTTCTGGGTTTTGGTCCTTTGCCACCGCCTCCACCAGCACCAGCGCCAAAACCACCTCCACTCATATTTACTGCGGCCATCATTCCTATAACGGTTGTTAGAGTGCTTAAAAATCCTTCTAATCCACCAGAAACAGCACTCCATACTCTATTATCTTTTATGGTTTTAGCAGATGTTTCTAATGCAACATTTAAAGCTTCATAATTTTTATTTGCTCTATCTTGAAGCTCCTCTCTTTCTGCAAATGTTCTAGAACTAGCTAATTCGTCTAACGTTTTAGATAGGGTATTGGATGCTCCACTAACTCCTTTCATGGCCATTTCTACCTCTTTGGCCGTGGACTCTTTAATAAAACCAGAAACTGCTCCACCAGCCAAACCTACTGCTCCGCCAACAGCAGCTCCTTTAGCACCAAAAGCTTGTTGACCAACAATAGATCCGCTTAAACCAAAACTACTAGCACTTTTCAATGCTCCTTGTAAACCAGATATAGCAGGACTAGTTTCTGAAACAGTCCCAGCGAAATGATCTAATGTACTAAGAATAGTGGGCATCTGAGAACTTAATTGAGAAGCTGCTGCTCCAATAACTCCGGTTATACCACCAACCTTATCACCCATTTTATTTAATTTATCTGCTACATTAGGAAATGATCGTTCTAGTAATTTCATTCCTGGTATATTAGCAGTACTATTAGCCTGACCAATTCTATCTAATACTTTTCCAGTTGGAGATTCTAAATTTCTTTGTGCTTGTCGAATATTACCCTTTTCTAAAGCCCCAAATTTACCTTCTTGTAATGATTTTTGCGCTTTAACATCAATACCTCTAACTTTCATTTTGCCTGTTAAAAATCCTAATTCTTTTTCAAATTCAGCAGTAGCAGAAGAAAGTTCTGATTGTATTGTAATATTTTGATTTAAAATTTGTTCTAGTTCTGTTGAGCTATTTTTTAGATCTGATACAGAAAATCCTTTTTTCATACCGTCAACAATATCGTCTATAGTTTTAGATAATTTTGTATCATCTATCTTTGGATCAATTTTCTTAAAAAGATTAGTCAAGCCTTCTCTAGTTTCTTTTTCAACATCAGCGTCTCCAATATTACTAAGATTTTTAGTTAATAAATCTTGTATATCAGTTTGAGAGGATGTTTTGGCGGCGGCACTTCCTGATGCCTTCTTATAAATTTGTTGTCTAACGCTACGCTCATATTGTTGAACTGTAATTCCTAATTTATCAGCTATTCTATTTAAATAGTCCATTCTATCAGCATCTACACTTCCTCCAGAAGCAAATTTTCTAACACCGACTGCTCCGCCACTATTAAATCCTAAAGCTTTGGTGGCTTTTTTACGAATAACATAACTACCAACAGGCAATTGTACTGGACCATATGTATCACTATTTCCTGTGCCTGGAACTAGGCTAACGTCACCACCACCAGCATATTGTCCCATTCCATTTTTATCAGCCTTATTCATTCTTCCTAAAGTGCCATATCCAATTTTTTTAGCAGTTTTTGGCCCTATAACAGCCTCACCCGGAGTTAATAAAGCAGGAACAGTGGATTGCGCAGATCCTCCAGAAGCAAAAGTTTGTTTAGATCGGAAAAAGTCTAGAGCCATAGTTCTAGAATCTTGAGGCTGATCTAGTCTTATTACTGAGCTTTTATCATTAATTAGGTCGGGGCTCTTGCTATATCCGCTTTGTAATATCCATGCTGGATCACTAGCTGGTGGCCAAGTATCTTCTTTACCATATAGTTTAGGATCAACCATGGACGAATTTCTTGTCCAATCATCAGGCTTAAGTGGGGTCTTTTTTACGTCACTTCTATTATTAAAATAATATTCCCAAACTCTTTTAGCATCTCCACTCACACTAGTTCTATCAGCAGTTAACATTGCCCCATTTGCCGTTACAGCTTCCATAACAGCGTCATATAATTTAGGGCCATAACCTTTAGTAGCCTGAGACAAGCCTACATAATATAAATAATCCCTCATCTTATAAGCACTAACAGAACCAGATCTATCATCATTTTTAAAATATGTGGCACTGATGGATCGTCCTTCATCTCTAAGAGCTATCTTACCAAAATTCTTTTGTTTCTTATCTTCTTTAGATTCTGGTTTTTTGGCTTGTCTATTTCCATATAGTCCTGTCATTAAACCAGCCATCTCACCAGTAGCATCTGCTAAACCACCAATAGCAAATTTTCTAGCATTATCATACTTTGGATTATACTGCGCATCAGTTGGCCCCATTAGAGAACGGGCCAAATCCATTTGTCTCTGTGTTGCTGATGATACTTCTGGGGTAATACTCCTTAATAAACCGGCTGGATCCATCATTAATCCAGATTTAGCCTGTTTCTGTTGTATTCTTTGTTGTAGATATTTTTTAAATTCTTCCAAAGAAAAACCATTCGTCTTAGCAAAGTTTGCTATATCTTCGAATTCTCTAGAATTTAATCCACTATTTTTTTCTAATGAATAATAATCTACTTTACCACCACTAGCATAACCCATAACATTTTTAAGCCAAGTAACTATATTATCTGTAATAGTTGATGGCCCATTAATTGTTCTTTTAACGTCTGTTGGAATATCATCTGGTAAATCAAAATATTTAGCAGCGGCTCCTAATCCTTTTGGAAAGTCAAAACCAAATCCTTTGGATGCTCCTGGGCCGCCAAGCTTTTGTATAATCTGTTCTAATAATAATCCTTGAATATCTCCTTCTGCTTGACTATTGGGTAGGCTTTTGCCAATTCCATACTGATATGATGTAACATCTTTTCTTAAGCTAGCAGCACTTATATTTCTAGCATCATCATCAACAAATAAGGATCCTGGACTCAAGAAAGCTGCCTTAAGTTTAGCTATATCATCGGCTTTAACTCCCGCTCCTCCAAAACCTTTAAATTGAGATAATGGAATAGGTAATCCTTGAGAACTAAGCCAACTCTGAACTAGATCTAGTGTAGAATCTGGTCTAGCTGTTACTATTTTAGTAGAGCCTAGTAGCTCTGGTCTATCTTTAACAGAAGACGCTAGGGCTTCTCCAAGGGCTGTTAGTCTTGCTTTTTTTAGCGCCTCTTGTACTTTACTTCTGTCAGAAAATTCAGAAAAAACTGGAGAACCAGGATCTGATAAAATCTCATCTGCTCCCATAGCTAGGGTTCTATCAAAATCTAAATTAAGCTCTTTACCTAATCCAAATTTTTCTAGAATGTCTGATATTAAAAGAGTTTCTGCTCCTTTATCTGTTAGTTTTTCTGTTTCTTGGGTAAACATAGCATCTAAAGAAGCTGCTGTTTTAGCACCCATAACCCCACTCATTATTCTTACTTTAGCAGGCGATGACAATTTGGAGGACTCTATTGTTTCTGTCGTATCTGCAAATTTATTACCAAACATACCAGCAGCAGCAACTACTAATCCCTGATTAGTCATTCTAGTTATTTGTCCTTGAGTTGCTCCAGCTTGTCTATTATATGTTTTAACATATTCTTTTAATATAGCTTCTTTAAGAGATTCCGTAGCAGCATTAGGATTTCTTTGTCCTAATATTTTATATACTTCGCCACTTCCAACTTTCGCTGCCTTTTCTGTTGTAGAAATACCTCCTGGCCTACTAGCCAATATTTCCATAATTTCTTTTCTACTTTTTTTCTTAGCGTCTTCTAGTGTCATAGCTTCACCAGCTTCAGCTACTCCTCCTGCCATAAATTTTTGTATTTGACCTCCAAAATTTTTATTTAAAATTTTCTTTTTATTTGAGCTATACCAACTAGAAAAAGCTTTTTTTTGATTTGGACCCATTTGAACAACGTCTAGTGTTCCTATGTCTATGGGTGGGTCTTTATCTATATTTTTTGTAAAACCATATCTTCCAAGAGTTGTTTTATCATATCTATATCTATATAATTTACTAAGTAAATCAATATCTGGAACTGGGTCTTTAGTAAATTTTACTTCTAAAGGATTTGTTTTTTTTCTTATGATATCTACGGGATAATTTGGTTGTTCTGATGGAGATCCTCCTTTAATTTGTGCTATCATTTGTTCAAAAGCTTTTGATGAAGCCTGATTGGTGAGCTTGGATGTGTTTGCATCTGGATTTTCTGTTTTAAGTCTTTGGTATACAGAATCTGTGTCCTTAACTATTTTTTTCCAATTTATAATTGTAGAATTGGGATCGAATGTTATATTTTCACGATTAATATTGCCTAATATTTTATCTTTTTTTTGTATATATGGTAAACCATAAGATTCTATAATAGTTGATGAACCATCTCTATTTTCTAAATCCTCAATATCAACAGGGCCTCCTACTGCATATTTATTCATTCTAACTAACTTACCTCGTCCGTATTTATTTACAGCTTTATTACTCATTACTACTTCGCCTGGCTCAAGCATGGCTGGCACCTTATCTCCTCGTCCAGTTCCAGGAACAGATCCTCCCTTAGCAAAACCCAAAATCCTTCCACCACTATTAGCAGTTGTTGGTCCTGCTGATGGAGGAGTCATATTGTTTATAGCTTGTGTTAAATTATTTAAACTACTAATCATAGTAGCTAGTGTTGTATTAACAGTAGATAGTTGAGATGTATTTGCTGAAATAGCGTGTGTGTTAGCAATAACAGCTTTGGAACTAGCTGCTCCACCTTTACCACGACCGCCTCCTCCTGAGCCACCACCTCCGCCGCCACCACTACCACCTCCGCCACCACCTCCACCACCTCCCTTGGCTCCTCCGCCACCACCAAGACCACCTAAAAATCCAGCACTAAACTCGCTAAGAACAGATGCTCCCTTAATAGCAGCTAATGCCGTAAGCATTGGTAATAATGGCTTTAGTGCTGAAGCCAAACTGATAAATGCATTAGCTGTTGTTAGACTAATCGTTGCTATGGTTCTAAATGTACCACTATTACCAACATCACGAATAAGTGCAACGAAAGCTTGTCTGGTTTTTTCAAACTGAACAGCAAGAGATTTCTGAGCTTCTAAAGCATTTTTACTTAGAGATGACTGACCTCTTTGAGCAACTCCCAATGCATTTTGTGCGGTAGCGAACTGTTGTATAAGAGGGATAACCTTACCAATCTGTCTAAAGCCACCAAGCTCTTCTACAATTTTAGCAAAACGTAAATCACGAGGATCTAAACCAGCCAAACCTTCGCTAAGTCTACGCACAGCCTCATATGGTCCAATAAACTTGCCCTCTAAGTCTGTTAAAACAACGCCATATTCTTTTAAAGCTTCTATGGTAGATCCTCTTTGAATTCTAGTAAAAATAGTTCTTAATCCAGTAGCAATAGTTTCGGCACTTTCACGAGTAGTTGCTCGTACGCTCGTAAATATTGCCACGAATTCATTTAAAGCTTCTGTTCCTGTACTTACTCCCTTGCTAGCATTTGCAAATACTCCACCAGTTCTTTGAATTGCAGTAATAATATCACTAGCTTCAACAGCAAATGCTGCTGCTACAGCATTAATACTACCCAAAGCACCCTCTAATTCTCCTGTACTAATACCAAACTGTCTCATTAAAGCAATACTACCTTCTACAGTACTATTAAGATCATCAAATGATGGAGCTAGTGCTGATTTGGCTAATGCTTCTAGTGCAGTTTTAGTATCTTGTGCAGATAAGCCTGCTTGAGCCAGAGTAACTGATACTTGTAGTAAGTCAGCAGATGCTACTCCAAGACCTGTTGATAGTTTAGTAATTTCGCTAGTAATTCCAGCTAATCCTGCTACACTAGTACCAGTAACTTGAGATAATCTAACTATTTCTTTATCAAATGTAATAAATTCTTTATACGCGCTACTAACAGCACTAGTTAATCCATAAATAACACCAGTAACCGTACTAAATGCCGCAAAACGACGAATAGCTAATCCAGACTGCTTGCCGAATTCTTGCATCTGTGTAGAAACTTCGTTAACAGATTTACCAGCACTACTAGCAGCCTTACCAGTAGCTGCTAAAGTTTGTGGACCAGATGTTCCTAGTCCACCAAGACTAGCAGCTAATCTTTGAATATTTGCATTTAATTGATTAATATTAGTATTAGCTCTTGCTGCATTTGCTGATATATTTTGTAAACCTTTATTAACAGCAGCAATACTTTTTGATGATGATCCTTTAAGATCAAGGTCCACTTTAACTTTAATATTTGATAGCTGCTTACGAATAGACGAAGCTATTGCTCGTGTATTTGTTGGTCCGCGTAAATTAATTTGAGCTGTTAAATTAAATGCTGCTGCCATAAATTATTAATCCATTAGTCTATGTAGTAAATAAAAATCCTCCACATCCAAAGAACATGGAGGATTATTACAAGTATTTAAATTAGACACTAATATAGTTTCAGCCATTAACAGATGGGGATGAAGCTGGTTCTGTGGCTGGTTTTGCCTCATCAACAACTTTTGCGATTGCTTCTTGAGTAGCTGGTGTATCATTCTTTGATTTTTCCAATACAACTGGTTTACCATCATCATCAGTAAATGGCCTAAAATCTACAATATAATCACCCTTTTCATCAACTAAGTTTCCTTCTCTATCAACAAATTTTCCTTCCTGATTAATATACCTTCCATTTTCATCAACCAATCTACCATCTTCATCAACAAGCTTACCATTATTATTTACATATCTTAAATCTTCATTAATAAACTTATAGTCCAATAAAAACTTATTTTCTGGTAATTTTTTCTCAAAATCAGAGTCTAAGCCATAAAGCATAGAGGCTAATTTTTGAGCACCCAAGACCCCAACAGGATCAGAAGATCTATTTAGGTAATCTTCATAGTTACTAAAATAAGTCTTCTTGTTATCATTATACACCACACAACACGAAACTAGATAGTTAAATCTAGCATTATCTGCTTGACCTTCTGCTGTATGTGTATCAAGATTAGTTTTAACAGAAATAAGGTCTCTAAGCTCATCTCTGATCTTCTTCATTGAGATAGCCACATTTTTGGCTTCTTTAAGAGAGATGCCTCCAACAGCCAGCTTTTTTTCACTATCATTTAATTCTTTTTGAATAGTTAAAAATCTAGCCTGTTTAGTGTCATCCCAAAGTCCTTGCTCTGTTAATAGATCATCCAATTTTGCCCTAACTATAGAACCAGACTTAACAGCATCAGAGAAAGCTTGATTATATACTTTCTGTCCTTCTCTTTGGTTCTGTAAGCTAGGCATTTTTACTAGAAAACTAGTTTCTTTATCCTGCGTCTTAATCTTAAAAGTATCACTCATTATTAGGTCTCCTATTTTGATTATAAAATACTTGCAATCTATATTTTTCAACACTATTTAAATACATATTCAATTCTTCTAATCCTTGGCGGATTTGATTATTACCATGATCCAACAGGTCTTGTCTCAAATCTTCCCATTTATCTCCAAAATAAACCTCTTGATCATTTGTTGGTTCATTATTATTATTCCATAAAGCCCCAAATTCTTTTTCAAATCGGGCTATAGAACCTATCATAATAGTTTTAAATCTAGTTTCCATTTGATCAATAATTTGTCGTCTACTACTATTGTTTTGATTGTTTTTCATAATTTATTTTCCCTTAGCAGCATTTTTTTGTCTTAATTTATTTTGTAAATCGGCTTTAACATGTGGTAAATCGGCCCATTGAATAGGTTGATCAGAACTTTTAGCCAATGATTTCATATGATTAATAGCAGCTCTGGCTTCTGGATCATTCAAACTATAAATTTCTTTTGTCTCCTCTATAGAATTAGTTACAACAAAAATTTCATTAGCATTTTTATATTTTCCGCCAACACTATCCATTAATTTATTTTTTTTACGTTCTTTTTCAATTTTACGCCTATGAAATAACATCCAACCATCTAACGCATCATCATCTTCTATAAGATCATCATCTGGACATTCAGGATGCTCTCTAACTGAATTATACATTTTACTCAAATTTATAAGCAGTCTTTGTTCATCTGTCCAATTACATGCTGGTAATGGAAAAATACTTTCCTTTGCAGCATCCCAATAAGATTTCCATATATCGTGTCTAGCTATAGCCCTTAGTGTTTCCATTCCTATTGAAGACTTATTAATTGCTATTACTATAGACTCAAAAAAATCCGTATCAACAACATCTCCAAAAACTAAATTATCATTATTATCATACACCGTATTTAAAATAATATGTTCATTTTTTAATCCATCAGCATAATGTTCCAATGTTAAATGATCCATAGAATTTTTAATATTAAGCATCTCCTGTATTTTGATTTTTCCAGTATACAAACTGGTCTTAATTTTTTTCTTCATTGTTGGATCTAAAAACTTTACATATAACTCAATCTTCATATCATCAAGTCTATTATTTAATAATTTAAGTTGATTTTCTTTATCATCGTCCCATAATTGATTATTTTTAAGAATAGCTTGAGCTTCAGACTTTCTAATCCAACTAGTATCATCAAATTTATTACTATTAATAATAGATAAGTATATATTATGTGCCTGTTGTTTAATAGGCAGTGTAGGAGATAATATCTTATATATTTTATGATTTATATTAAGATAATAATATCCATTAATAATTCTATATGTTAATTCCTCTATGTCTTGCATAAATCCTAAAAATTATTGTTATGTAACCTCTAAACTATTATATGTCGTATATGTAAAATTAATAGTAGCATTTCCTCCACCAGTATCTCCTCCTCCGTAGGTAACGCTACTTAGTTTACATTTTTCCATTGTAAATGTTTTACCACAAATATCTAATGTTATATCTTGTGGATCAAATGCTCCTCCAGTTGGACTAGCACAAGATGCTACGGTAGTAATTCCTACACCATCCAGGCTAGTGGCACTAACCTCAAATTCCACAGTAACTTCAGCTGGTAAGTTAGGATAATTATGATAAGACTGCCATTGACCCAGCTTAAATAAATTTTCTCTATTAATAGATGCGCTAATAGTAATATTAGTTAAATTACCAGCGCTAGTAACTAATGATGGCGCGCCACTGCTATAATATTGTCTGGTTTTTGCTTGTGATGTTGTATCTTCACTAATTGATATGCCGCACCCACCAATTTGTTTATGTTGAGCAACAAAAGTTACTTCTTCTGTAAATACTCCATCCACAGGAAAAGTATAGGTAACACCACTAATGCCAGCACCAGTACAATAAATTTGTGCCAAATTAGATGTTAGTAATGGGGCAGTATCGTCGCCTATTGCTATGCATATAGTTTTATTAGCTGTTCCAACATTAGTAATAAAATCTCCACTCCATATTGTAGAGTTTTGACTAGTTAGTGTTCTGCTAACAGTAATTTCAACATTAGGAGATATGGTCATTATCTCAACTGGTTTTACTTGACCCAACTGAAATACTGGTTCTAGATCAAATGAAGTTGTTATACCAACGCTTTGAGCACCATGAACAGCAGCTCCATCAACACTAACAGCCTGACAAGCATAAAAAATTCTATTCGGCATATGTTAGTTCCTACTTTCCTACCTAATAAATTATTTATTTATTATATAATAACACAAAAAGTATGGAGGGGATCTCTCCCCTCCGTACCATGTTCCCAGACGAATAGTATCAGCCAGTGATGTCTAATTCATTATATGTGGTAAATGAATATGTGACAGTAGCATTTCCGCCACCAGTATCACCACCACTATAGTTTACACTACTAAGCTTGCACTTGGTTCCAAGATCAAAAGAATAGCCGCCTTCACCACCACTACCACAAACAACAATGTTGATACTACTATCAGCAACATTGAGTCCGCTGCATGCTCCGGTAGGAATATCAACAGCAACACCATCAAGTTCGGTGGCAATAACTTCGAATTCGCATGTAACTTCTAATGGGAAATTTACAAAGCGATGAAATGGAGCCAAACTACCAAGCTTATACATACTTTCTCTACCAAGATCAGCACTAATAGTAATATTACTAATATTCTTGCCTGATACTACTGCTGGTAGT
>Ga0049081_10000220_pt1 | contig 22562 bp, 18 predicted proteins | sample GreLakmeER78MSRF_FD_66717 | JGI IMG/M metagenome (GOLD analysis project Ga0049081, IMG submission 66717) | Freshwater lentic microbial communities from great Laurentian Lakes, MI, USA - Great Lakes metaG ER78MSRF | ecosystem: Environmental > Aquatic > Freshwater > Lake | place: Great Lakes...
AATCCGTTGCCAGTGGTAACAGCTACAAGTACATCAGCAGCAGTTTGCACTGGCGGTAGTGTAACGCTTACAGGCGGCGGAGCAGTAACCTATGCTTGGTCGGGCGGTGTTACCAATGCAGTAAGTTTTATTCCATCGGCAACTACCACTTATACAGTAACAGGAACGAATTCGAATGGTTGTGTAAATACAGCCACAACAACGGTAACAGTTAATCCATTACCAGCTGTAACAGCAAATAGCAGCGCAGCATCAGTTTGTGCAGGCGGTAGTGTAACGCTTACCGGCGGTGGCGCTGCAACTTATACTTGGACTAACAACGTAATGAATGCTGTAAGTTTTATTCCAAATTCAACAGCAACATATACCGTAACAGGTACAGATGCTAACGGATGTATAAATACAGCTGTAATAATGGTTACTGTAAGTACACTTCCAACAGTAACAGCTACGAGTACCGCAGCGGCAGTTTGTGCAGGAGCTAGCGTAACACTTACGGGTGGTGGCGCTGCAACTTATTCATGGACTAACAACGTTACCGATGCTGTAAGTTTCATTCCAACACAAACAATTACTTATACTGTTACAGGAACAAGTTCAGCTGGTTGCGTAAATACCACAACAATAACTGTAACTGTGAATCCATTACCAGTAGTCACAGCTACTAGTACAGCTGCAGCAGTTTGTGCCGGATCTAGTGTAATTCTTTCGGGTGGCGGGGCAGCAACTTATTCTTGGTCGGGTGGTGTTACCAATGCAGTAAGTTTTATTCCAACGGCAACTACTACATATACCGTCACAGGAACGAATTTGAATGGTTGTGTCAATACAGCTATGATAACCGTAACTGTAAATCCGTTGCCAATAGTCACAGCTACAAGTACGGCAGCTGCAGTTTGTATAGGAGGTAGCGTAACACTTACTGGTGGTGGGGCAGCAACTTATTCATGGGACAATAATGTAATTGATGCTGTTACTTTTGTACCAAGCGCAACCATGACTTATGTTGTTACAGGAACTGATTTGAATGCTTGTATTAATACTGCAACAATAACCGTAACAGTAAATCCATTACCTGTTGTAACAGCTACAAGCACAGCAGCGGCTGTTTGTGCAGGAGCTAGCGTAACACTTACAGGTAGTGGCGCATCAACATATGTATGGGATAATAATGTAATTGATGCAGTTACTTTTGTTCCTGTCGCAACAGCTACATACAATGTAATTGGAACTGATTTAAATGGTTGTGTTAATATTTCGAGTATAACTGTAACTGTAAATATATCTCCGATTGTATCTCTTGGTCCCGATGTAATTCAGTGTGGAGGTACCGTAACTTTGAATGCCGGAAACACCGGCTCTACTTATTTGTGGAGTAATTTAAATACCATTCAGTCAATTACTGTTTCTACATCTGGTATTTATTCAGTTGTGGTAACAAACACAAACGGTTGTATAGGGTCTGATCTAGTGAATGTAATAATAAATGTTCTTCCGGTTGTGACGGGTAGTGTATCAGCTAATGTGGTATGTGTTGATGACGCAGTTCTATCCTTGGTGGGTACGCCAATTGGAGGTGTATGGAGCGGACCAGGTGTAAATGGTTTATTCTTGAGTCCACTGGCAGCAGGTGTTGGATCGCACATAGCTATTTATTCTTATACCGATTCAAACGGATGTGAAGGCATGGCGAGTGTCAATGTGCAGGTCAACGCGTGTGTAGGATTTGTGGAGCACACGCTTGCCAATGGAGTAAGTGTTTATCCAAATCCCAACAACGGCAGCTTCACACTTAGTGTAAATGCAAATGTTGCTGATCTAATAATCAAAATTACCGATATGCAAGGTCGTGTTGTGTACGCTTCAGTTGAAAATAACGTGAATGCTGGATTTGTAAAACAAATTAGTTTAGACACACAATCATCCGGAATGTATTTGATGCATATCTTAGCTAATGGAGAGCAAAGAACAGAGAAGATTACTGTTCAGAAATAAATATTAAAAAAAATTAAAAACAGGTTCCATTATCGGAGCCTGTTTTTTTTTATTATATATATGGTATTGCGCTGTTGTTTTTGTTTACCCTAGATTTTAAAACTAATAAATATCTATTTATATTGTTTTATTCTTACTAATTTTATACAATTAATATAAGTACTAAAAATAATTTTAAATGAAACGAATTCTATTTATCTTTTTTCTATGCTTGTTTTTTGTTGATGTAAAAACACAGACAAATCCAGGTGATACGATTGTCGTTCAAGCATTCACATTTGGATCACCTCAAAATGCATGGTTTGTTTTTCCATCTGATACGATGCAATATGAGAAAGTAATAATGAAATACAAACTAAAGTGTAATCCTGCTCAAAATCCTGCCTGTGGCGAATGGGATTACCTAACTAATACTTATGTTTATGATCATACTGGACTTTTAGATTCTTCGTTAATTGTACAAGCAGGTGTATCCGTCAATAACACCTTTCCTGATAGCGTTTGTTATAGTAATACACCAACTTATGTGTATGATACTTTGTGGCAATATTATGTAGTGCACACGTCTCAAACATCGTTGACCAATTCGGTAATTGGTATAGGAAACACCTCCTCAACTAATCCTTTTTCCGCAAGCAATTCGGTTTCAAGAAGTCAGTATTTATGGAAAGCTTCTGAATTAACTGGTGCAGGTATGGTTGCAGGACCAATTAGTGGATTGCAATTTTTTTTACAAGCACTCGGCGGACAAATGCGAAACCTAACAATCCGTATTCAAGCAACAAGTTTAGATTCATTAACTAATGCAACGTTTGCTGGATTAGGATTCACAAATGTATATTCTCAAAACACGCAATTTTCAAATTTAGGATGGAATAGTTTACAACTCACAACGCCATTCAATTGGAATGGAACATCAAATTTATTAATTGAAATTACGTATGATAATTTACAACCATCAATAGATAATTTAATTGCAGCTGATACTACAACTGCTTTTAAATCGGGTTTAATTCAATCGGGAAATGACCGCGCTGTTTCTGCAATTCCTGGAGGACATATTGATCTTCCATTAAATTCTATGGTTGCAGCAATCGATTCATTTATCACAGTTGCCTATTGGGCATTTGGCGATACATTATTGCAGCCACAAAACGGAACATGCTTTGAGGCGAATGATTCTATTGGACAACGCGTGTTGAATGCGCACATGCCTTGGAGCGATAGCCAAGTTTATTGGGACGCTGGGAATGTTGGAGGAAATTACGATCGCATCAATTTAATTTCAACCACAAACCAAATGCAAGGTCAATGGAATTACTGGGCATTTACCAAAAATGTTGCGACAGGATCAATGAAGGTGTATTGTAATGGTAATTTGTTTCATAGCGGAACAGGACTTGTGAGACGTATGAGAAATATTAAAACATTCCGACTTGAACAAGGACATTGGGGTGGTTCCAACTCTTATGCTGGAAGGATGGATGAATTCACCGTATTTAATAAAGAATTAAGTCAGTTGGAAATTCAGGCTTACATGAATCAAGCAATTATTCCTACCGATCCGAATTTTAATAATCTTGCACTTTACTATAGTTTTGACGATGGTAATAATGTTACTTGTATTGATTCTGCTTTAGGAAATCATGGCCCAGCAATTTTAGCAAGTGTTCAAAATGAATTAAAGCCATCTTTTGAATTGATAACTAATTTTATTGAAACTAAAATTCGTCCTCAAATTACATTTGAGCAAGGAATATATGTGTCGTATATTGATTCTATGCAGGTGCTTGATTCAATCTTGAGCGTACCATTTCAAATTATTGTCTTTAATGATTCTATTATTAATCCTGGAATTGCAACGGACACAATTTTAGGTTGGCCTGTTGCCACTTATGCAATGGCAGATAGTACAATTTATCAATCTCAGTATGGTTGGTACACTATTTTTCCGGAAGTGAACCGATATGAATTAGCACGATATATTACTCCCTATGGAAATGGCTTGAGTTTAGGAAATGGTTGGACATGGACATTTGATGTTAGTGATTACGTAACACTTTTACACGATTCAGTACATTTAGCTGCAGGAAATTGGCAGGAATTACTGGATGTAAAATTCTTAATGGTACTAGGTACGCCATCTCGCGATGTACTCGACATTCAGAATCTTTATAATGGTAATTTTAATTATGGATCAACTGGAGACCCTATCGAAAGTCATCTGCCGCCACTAACAATTAACATTCCTTCCAATGCAGTTAATTCAAGGTGGAAATCTAGAGTTACTGGACACGGTATGGATACACCAGAAAATTGCGCGGAGTTTTGTCCTAAGAATCAATTTTATTTTGTGAATAATACATTACAATATACAAAGTTAGTATGGAGAGATAATTGTGATTATAATCCTTTATACCCACAAGGAGGAACATGGGTTTATGATAGAGCGAATTGGTGTCCAGGTGCTGAAGTGTGGACTTATGATTTCGAATTGACTCCTTTTGTGACACCAGGTAATCCTGCCGTTTTAAATCATGATTGCACACCTTATACTCATACGGGTGGATGGGACTATTACCAGATAGAAGATCAAGTTGTTTACTATGGAGCACCAAATTTTACATTAGATGCTTCATTGGAAGATATTTTATCTCCAAGCACAAATCAAATGTGGTTGCGCAACAATCCAGTTTGTACTAACCCGATTATTAAAATTAAAAATAACGGATCTACGATTCTTACTTCTTTAACAATAAATTATGGTTTGAACGGCGGTCCACAATCAGTTTATAATTGGACTGGTAATCTGTCATTTTTAGATACAGCCACCATTTTTCTTGGGAATTTTGCATGGGTTACAGGTGCAACAGATTTTAATGTTACCATTAGTAATCCAAATGGTGGAACTGATCAATACGTTCATAATAATTCTATCACCAACAAATTTACTTATCCGCAAGTAATGCCGTCGATGATGGTCATTGAACTAAAAACAAATAATCGTCCATGGGAAAATTCGTACACGCTCAAAAATTCAGCTGGTGCCGTCGTTCATTCTCGTGCGAATATGTCGGCAAATACAACTTACAAAGACACGTTGTTGATGCCTTTCGATTGTTACGAATTTAGAATGACAGATGTGGGTGAAGACGGCTTGACTTGGTGGGCTAATACTACCCAGGGTTCAGGTTATCTACGTTTTAGAAATGTTAGTCCAAGTACAGTTATTAAAACATTTAATGCCGATTTTGGTGGAGAAGTTTACCAGCAATTTACTGTTGGATTGACAAACAGCACGAATGATTTTATTTTGACGAATCAATTGGAATTAAATGTTTATCCAAATCCTAGCGACGGACATGTATTCATCGACATCAATCTTTTGAAGCGCGACGATGGTTTGGTTCAGATTTATGATGTGCTTGGCAATAAGGTTTATGCTTACGAGTTCAAATCATTAACGGCAGAAAGTTTAGAGGCCGATTTGTCATTCTTAAGTCGAGGAATTTATTTCGTAACCTTATTGACGGGAGATCAATCTCTAACTAAAAAAATTATAATTAATTAAAGGGAGCGTTCAAAAAAAAATAAAGAATCTATTTTAATAGCTGATTTATTTATTTTTTAATTCCTCAACTTGTTTTTTATATAAATTTCTATAAACACCATTGAACTCAAGAAGTGAATTGTGGGTGCCAGACTCTACCATTTCTCCGTTGTCTAAAACAATAATCTGATCTGCATTTCGAACAGAAGAAACACGATGTGAAATAATTACAGTTGTTTTAGCTTTCATAATTCTGCGAAGGTTTCCCAGAATTTCATCTTCTGTAGAAGTATCCACAGCAGAAAGACAATCATCAAAAATCAATAGTTGCGGCTGTTTTAAAATTGCCCTTGCAATAGAAATGCGCTGTTGTTGTCCACCAGAAAGTGTTACGCCACGTTCACCAACCATGGTCTCGAATTGTTGAGGAAATTCCATTATGTTGGAGTAAATAGCAGCGTCTTTAGCGGCTTGTATAATGACTTCATGGTTTGTTTCAATTGAATTTAAATTATTTACGCTAAATCCAATATTTCCTTTAATAGTTTCTGAAAAAAGAAAGACCTCTTGCGGAACGTATCCAGTTTGATTACGCAAATCATCTAAATTTATTTTATTTATTAATTTATTGTCAATTTTTATTTCGCCTGAACTGGCATCAAACAAGCGCACAAGTAGTGTGGCAATTGTTGATTTTCCTGATCCAGTTCTACCAATAAATGCAATTGATTTCCCTTGTTCCACTGTGAAAGAAATATTTTTCAGTGCCGTGATTCCAGAATCAGGATAGACAAAAGAAACATTTTTAAATTCTATTTTTCCAACAAGTTGTAAAGGTTCATTTGTAGGATTTGTAATATTCGGTTTAATATCTAAAAACTCATTAATTCGCTGTTGTGATGCTGCTGCCCTTTGGGTAAGAGATGTTATCCAACCCAATGAAGCAATTGGCCATGTTAGTCGAATTACATAAAGTACAAATACGGTTATTGTTCCTACACTAATTCTCCCATCTATGGCTTCCTTTCCGCCCATATAAACTGCGAGCGTGATGCTAACACCTATTAACAACATCATAAATGGAGCAAATAAAGCATCTGTTTTTGATAATTCCATGTTGAGTTTTAAATACTTGTTGGAGTGCTTTGTGTATTGCTCATGAATGTTTTCTTCTCGTGAAAATGCTTTTACAACACGGATGCCCGAAAATGTTTCTTGTGCCGAAGTAGCTAACAATGATTGTTGTTTTTGAACATTGAGACTTTTCTTATTAATGAGATTACTTACATAATAAATGACAAATGATAGAATAGGGAGGGGGGCTAACACAAAAAGTGAATAGCTTACATTTTCTTGAAACATAAAATAAATTGTGATGACCAGCGTAATAATAGTTGTGGTAGTATACATCACAGCTGGACCGGTATACATACGAACGCGACCTACATCTTCGCTAATACGATTCATTAAATCGCCGGTATTATTTGTTTTGTAAAAACTTTGATCGAGTTTTTGATAATGTTCAAAAACCTCATTCTTCATGTCATATTCAATTAATCGCGACATGACAATAATTGTTTGTCTATTTAGAAAAAGAAAAAATCCATAGGCAAGTGTATAGTAAAATATTTCTAGTCCAAAGAGCATCAGTACATGCACCGTTTGAGCTTTATTTAATTGATGCTCAGCAGCAAATTTTGCAAAATCAAGCCCCTTTCCTAAAAAACTAACGGAAGCAGTCAAAAAGTAGGTGGAGGCAGAAATAAACAAAATGCCTGAAAAAAAACGCAGTTTGTATTTCCAGAAGAATTTATTAAGGTAAGCTAGTGATTTCAAGATAGTTTAAGATAATTACAAATCGACTTTGGTGCTAAAAAACTACTACTTTTGTAGCCGTTAAATCAAATCGGGTGCAATTTAAGTATTTCAAAAGGTAAACCTTTCATTTGTAGATTATGTTATCAGTTAATGAAACAAAAAAAATGGATAAAGTTTTAGGTCCAATGGGCCAGATGTCAATTTTTGATCATGAACAAGTTGTTTTCTGCAATGACAACAAAACTGGCTTAAAAGCAATCATAGCAATTCACAACACGACTCTTGGCCCTGCATTAGGAGGGACAAGAATGTGGCCTTATGCAACTGAAGCAGAAGCATTAACTGACGTACTACGATTGTCAAAGGGCATGACCTATAAGGCGGCTATTACTGGTCTAAACTTGGGTGGGGGAAAAGCAGTAATTATAGGTGATTCGAGAAAAGATAAAACAGAAGCGATGACGCGACGTTTTGGTAAATTCGTTGATACTTTAGGTGGAAAATATATTACAGCAGAAGATGTTGGAATGAGCACTAAGGATATGGAACATATTCGCATGGAAACAAAGCACGTAACTGGTATTCCTGAAGCAATGGGTGGAAGTGGGGATCCTTCACCTGTCACCGCCTTTGGTGTTTATGTTTCTATGAAATCTTCGGCAAAAGAATGTTGGGGCAGTGATTCACTCGCTGGGAAAAAAGTTTGTGTACAAGGTATTGGTCATGTAGGTTCTGTGTTAGTAGACCATCTTATTAAGGAGGAAGCAAAAGTATTTATTTGCGATATTTTTGAAGATAAGTTAGCTGAAATAAAAAAGAAACATCCTTCCGTAGAAGTTGTTGCTGGCGATAAAATATTTGATTTGGAAATTGACATTTACGCACCTTGTGCACTTGGCGCTACAATTAATTCCGATTCCATTGCTCGATTGAAATGCTCAGTTATTTGTGGTGCCGCTAACAATCAATTAGCAGATGAAGCAATTCATGGAAAAATGATAATGGAAAAGGGTATTATTTATGCTCCTGATTTTGTAGTGAATGCAGGTGGATTAATAAATGTTTATTCCGAGTTGCATGGTTTTGCTCCTGCCTATGCAATGGAACAAGCCGAAAAAATATATGCTACCACGTCTGAAATTTTCAGATTAGCAAAACAAGATAATATTCCTTCTTATTTGGCTGCAAATAGAACAGCAGAAAACAGACTTTCTGCAAAATTATAGTTGCTTAAAATACTATACAAAATAATATTAACGTGTTCTTTATTTTTTAAAAATGCTAAACAGAAGATATTTACGTATTCAAGCAATGCAAGCTCTATATGGTTTTTTCCAAAGTGAAAGCGCTGATGTTCCTAGCGGGGAAAGAGATTTAATGCGTAGCATTGATAAAACATATGAACTTTACATTTACCTGCTGTTAATTTTTGAAGAGTTAGTTCGTGTAGCTTCAAATAGCATCGAAATTGGTAAAGAAAAACACCTTCCTACACCGGAAGAGTTGAGACCCAATTTGCGTTTTGTAAATAATAAATTAATAGCTCAACTTTTAAATCATAAAAAATTAAAAAGAGAAGCAGCCATTCATAAAATTACATGGCAAAGCGACGATGAATTAAGCTTGACTCGTAAAATGTGGGAGAAATTAAAAGTCTCTGACGAGTACAAGACTTATATGTCATCTGATATTGATTCCTTTGCTCGTGACCAAGAATTAGTTATCAATATTTTCAAAACTTTTATAGCAGATGACGAGGCGTTTGAACAATTTCTTGAAGAAAAAAATATGCATTGGCCTGGTGATTTAAATATGGCCGTGGCGCCTGGAATTATTCGTACGCTTGAATCTGCAAATGAAACGCGAGAACCAGTTTTAGCACCATTATTTAAAGATCCTGAGGAGGATAAACAATTTATATTGGAACTTTTTCGTAAAACTATTATTTATAATGATCGTTGCGAAAAACTCATTTCCGACAAAACAAAAAATTGGGAGGTGGATCGAATTGCTGTCATGGATGTCATATTAATGAAAATGGCGATTTCAGAATTATTGCATTTCAGTTCCATTCCTGTTAAAGTCACTTTGAATGAATACATAGAAATTTCTAAAACTTATAGCACCCCTAAGTCAAAGCAATTTATTAACGGGATTTTAGATAAAATTGTAATTGATTTCAAAAAAGATGGAACGATGCAGAAATCTGGTCGTGGCTTAATGGAATAAGCTAAATTTAGCTTGTTGGTTTTAATTTTACAAGTAAAGACCTAAACTATATATTTTAGATATTTTATATTTTTATTGAAAATTCTATCTTAATTTAGCGCAAAATTTTAGCGAAACGAAATATGATAAATTCCTTTAAATTCATTTTTGCATTTGCAATTTCAATTGTACTTTATTCTTGTGCACCTAAAAATGATGAGCTGACTACTGATTTGGTTGACATTCGTACAACTGCAAGTGGAAACGCTATGGATGGTAAAAATCCGGAGATGAAATTTGAATCTTTAGTTCATAATTTTGGGAAGTTGTCGCAGGGTGAAAAAGTTACTTATGCTTTTAAATTTAAAAATATTGGAGGGACTGATTTAATTATTTCAGATGCACGCGGTAGTTGTGGTTGTACTGTTCCTGAATACCCACGTAAAGCAATTGCCCCTGGGCAAGAATCTGAAATTAGCGTTCAATTCAGCAGCGAAGGTAAAAAAGGTCAAGTTGAAAAAACGGTTACGATAACAACTAATTGTTCTCCAAATACTAAAGTAATTACAATTCAAGCTGAAGTGTTAGTTCCTAAAGAAGGTAACGGCGCAGCTCATTAATTAATAAAAAACAAATTATGTCAATGTATTTAAATTTATTACAAAGTGGAATTGTCCCTGTTGGCGGAAGCGGAATGAGCAGTTTTATCATGATTGGACTTGTTATTGTCGTGTTTTATTTTTTCATGATGCGTCCACAGTTAAAAAAACAAAAGGCAGCAACTACTTTTTTAGCTGAATTACAGAGAGGAACTAAAGTTGTAACCATTGGTGGAATTTGTGGAAAAATAATTGAAATTAGAACCAAGTCTTTTCTCATAGAAGTAGAAGGTGGAAATCGCTTGCAAATTTTGAAATCGGCAGTATCACTAGAAAATTCTAAAGCATTCCTTGCGGATGTGGAGGATACAACTGTTCCTGTTCCTATTCAAAAATTAGATAAAAATGAATTTTAATTAAGAGTTTTATTTTTTACTTAATTACATCGAGAGAAATATTTTCGTTGCGGTATTAAAATTATTTAAATTTATTTTGAATAAAAAAGATTCCATAGCAAAAGAAGATACAGAACGCAAAGCTAACTTCTTCAGTCGTCGAGTTTCGGTTTACCTCATTTGCCTTCTAATTGCTGGCCTTTTTTGGGTGCTGCATTCGCTTTCTAAGGAGTACACGATTACTATTCGTGTTCCTGTTTCTTATTCGTATTTACCTGAGCAAAAACTTATAGCTGTTGACCTACCTGATTCTGTTGACGCAACAGTCGTTGGTAGTGGCTTCACAATTTTTACTTTTCAGTTTGTAAAATATTCAAGCGTTTTGGATTTTGATGCTCGGGAAGCACAAAGCTTAGGTAAAGGTGATTTTGCTCTTGCTACTAACTCGCATGCTGAGCGTATTGAGGGCGCAATTGGGCACGGACTTAAAATCCTAAGGGTTATGCCCGACACAATTGTTTTAAGTTTTGAAGGGCGAGCAGAAAAGAAAGTACCAATTCGACCAATGGTAAATTATAAATGCGCTCCTCTTTTTCAAATTGGCGATAGCATTAGAACCAATCCATCGTTTGCAGTTGTCAGCGGCGCAGATACACTAATTAATAGAATCAATTTTATTGAAACGGAATCTAAATCCTATCTAAATCTAAATCGTCCGGTCGACGAGTTAGTAAAATTGGTACTTCCAGCCGAGTTCAGCAGCCTTACAATTAATCCTGCAATGGTTCAACTCCTTATACCTGTAGGTCAATACACCGAGAAAAAATTCAGTGTTACCATTGAAACGATTAATATTCCTCCATCAATTATTCTCAAAACATTTCCTGATAAAGTTGATGTTATTTTTAAGGTAAGAGTTGAAGATTACGCATCCATTACAGCTGATATGTTTCGCGTGGTGGCTGATTATTTGAAAGTAAATCCTAAAGAAAATACACTTAAAATAGATATTGCTCGGCAGCCATTGAATATTCAGAATTTAAAAATGCAGCCTGAACGTGTTGAATTTTTAATTCGCAAATAATACACATGACCTTCCCTGAACGATTTTCTGAGGTGGTTGTAGATTTCCCTCGAAAGAAAATACTTTCTGATTGTAATGGTACTTATTCAGCTGACGAAGTTTATCGAACAGCACAATTTGTAGCATCTGAAATTTTAAATTATCAATCGTATAAAGGCGAACGTATTTGTTTACTTGCTCCAGCGGGTTTAGCTTATGTAGCTGGTATGTTAGGAGGAATGATGTCTGGAGCAATGGTGGTTCCGCTATGTGTGGAGCACCCAACAGCAGAATTAGATTATATTATTTCAGACTGCGGAGCTAAAATTATATTAGCACATCCCGACTTTTTTCATTTAATAGAAAATAGTTCTTGCGCTAAAAAAAAGCTCACGTTTACAAAACCTCCTTCAGAACCGATTGCTTACAACTGGGATTATCCCAAAAAGTCTGCTAATGCATTATTACTTTATACAAGTGGCACAACAGGAAAACCCAAAGGAGTTGTACACACACATGCTTCGTTATATGCTCAAATTACTTGCTTAATTGAAGCTTGGGGCTGGAATGAAAATGATTCTATTTTACATTTTTTGCCTTTGCACCATACACATGGTATAATCAATAAACTTTTCTGTTCTTTAAGTTCGGGAGCCCATTGTTACATGATTGAAAAATTTGATGCTCAAACTGTGTGGGATAAAATGCTAGTGCATAAATTTTCTGTTTTCATGGCTGTACCAACGATCTATTCTAAAATGATTTTATTTTGGGATTCAAGCTCTGATGATTTAAAGTCAAAGTATTCTTCCGCCTGTGCTTCATTTCGTCTAATGGTAAGCGGATCTTCTGCCTTACCAGTTTCTGTTTTTCAAAGATGGGAAATAATTTCAGGTCAAATTTTGTTAGAGCGCTATGGAATGACTGAAACGGGAATGATTTTGTCCAATTCTTTACTTGGAGCACGAATACCTGGGTTTGTTGGCAAGCCGCTTCCTGGCGTTGAAGTCCGTTTTAATATAGATGAAGCTAGTACTGATGCTATGGCTGAACTTGAAGTAAGAGGTTTAGCTATTTTTAAAGAATATTGGAATAAACAAACTGAGACTAAGAAAAGTTTCACAACAGATGGTTGGTTTAAAACCGGCGATATTGTTTCTATTGAAGCCGATAATTATAAAATTATGGGACGAATAGCAACAGATATAATTAAAAGTGGAGGATATAAAATTTCTTCGTTAGAAATTGAAACAGTATTACTGACACATAAAAGCATTTCAGAATGTTGTGTTCTTGGCATACAAGATGATGTGTTTGGAGAACGCGTTGCCGTACTGGTAGTTTTAACCAGCCATAATAAATTAAATTTAGATGAATTAAGAGATTGGGCAAAAGATAAATTAGCAAATTATAAATTACCAACTATTTTTAAAATTACGGACTCGATACCACGAAATACTATGGGTAAAGTTGTAAAATCTGAATTAAGAACTATTTATTTTACTTAGGTTGTATTAATTGAATGCTATTAAAATCTCTATCTTCGTTAAAATTTATTAATTATGAAATACAATTTAATTTTTAGCGCTGCAATTTTTTTCGTTTTAACATCTTGTGGTACTCAAAAAACGGAACAAGTTTCTAAATACTTTGGGGACTCCATTGCACAAATAAATCCTATTAAAGTAGCTGATGTAAAAGCAAAACTTGGTACTAAGGATTCTGTTGCAATGCAAGTGGAAGGTAAAATTGTTGAAGTGTGTCAGAAAAAAGGATGTTGGATGGAATTACAACTTGACAATTCAGAAACAATGCGTGTTACTTTTAAGGATTACGCTTTTTTTATTCCGAAAGATGCTGCTGGTAAAACAGTAATCATGGAAGGATATGCCTATAATGATACCACTTCTGTTCAAATGCTTCGTCACTATGCTGAGGATGGGGGAGAGTCTCAAGCAGCAATCGATAAAATTACAGAACCTGAGGTTGCAGTAGTTTTTGAAGCTTCGGGTGTTATTATCAACTAATAATTTTTTTTTAGCAAATATGATTTTTAAAATAACACTTATCTTTTTTATTTTTTTAGGTTTTCTTGCGTGTAATGAAACGAATGGAAATTCGGAACATGCAAAAGTTGATTCCTGTAATTTAAATACTATTAATCCAAATGGAGATAGTGAGTTAGCAATCTTAATGCGTGAAATGGTTTCACTTACTGATTCTGTGAAACAAGATTTGCTACTTCGTAGGGCAATTCGACCAATGCCTGGTATTCTCAACAGTTTAATATCAGCTCAAAAAACAGATTCGTCAATTGATACCGCTATCTATAATTCTTTAGCAGAGAACTATCTTGCTAGAGCGAAAGAATTTTATTCTTCTTCGGAGGAATCTAAAGTTGAAAACTACAATTTGATGGTTGGAGCTTGTGTAACCTGTCACCAAAATTTCTGTGCAGGTCCAATTAAACGAATTAATAAATTATTGCTGAAGTAGTTTTAGTCAATTTTAAATATTTCCTATAGCATGTGTTTTATTAATTTAATTAGTTGAGTATTTTTTTTGATTTGAGCTTTGATAAAAAATGCATTCTTCATGCGTAGCTTCAGTAACTTAGTGATAAAAATTCTCTTTACCATTGTATTTCTATTTGGCATTCAAATTCTTTTTTTCTCTTTTGCGGCAAAACATACAAGCTGGGCTCCATTAAAAAACAATTTTTTTATTGATAGGAGCAAGGAAGATTCTATCGAAATAAAAGTTGGGACATTTCTTGGAAACGACTCTCGCAATTATTATGGCGATAGTATTGGCAATCGGATTGATATTATATGGAAAACATACATTGGTAAAGGCACAACTATTGTAACAGCATCAAAGGGAGTAGAGGAATGGGCGGGTGCAGGCTGGACTGGTCAACCACTTATTGTTAAACAAAAAGATAAAATATATTTATTGCAAGGTTCTTTTGATCATCAATTGAAAAAAGTTGATGCTGCCACAGGGGAAATAATTTGGAATTATGAATATGACGATATCCTAAAAGGAACAGGAAGTATTTGGATGAATGATAGCGCCAAAAATGTCTTGGATAGAATTGTAATTCTTCAAGGATCTCGTAAAGGAGCATTGAATTCATTTTCTGGTTCTGTTTGTCCGAGTTTTCGTGCAGTATCTTTTTTTACTGGTAAAGAACTGTGGAGAATGAATGTCAAGCAAACGCAGAGCTACAGTCGTGATTGTGATGCATCAGCATTGATCTTTAATGACACAGCATATATTGGTCTTGAGAATGGAGAGTTTGTTCGATTTGACCCAGGGAAATGTGTTGTAGCACAGAATGACTTTAATTCCCCAACTATTTTTGCAACACTTCCTCTTTATAATGCTGAGGATTGTGCCCGCCATGGTGGTAATTTAGTAACAGAAGCTTCGCCATCTCGTATTGGAAATCATCTCTACATATCATCCGGATCTGGTCATGTTTATGGTTACAATTTGAGTACAAAATTAATTGATTGGGATTTTTACATTGGATCTGATTTAGATGGTACTCCTGTTGTAACTGCTGATTCGTGTTTGCTTATTGCAGTTGAAAAACAATATATTTTAGGAAATGGTGGAATTTTTAAACTAAATCCAAGGCTTGCTCCTTCCCATTGTGTAGCGTGGTATTTCCCAACTCCAGATTTTATTTTTTCAAGCTGGAAAGGTGGCGTCATTGGAAGTGCTTCACTAAATGATGCGTATAACGATGGAAGCTATTTACATCTTGCGGCATTTACTGGTATTGACGGCAACCTAAATGTTGTGCAGTATGACAAAATAAAAGCAAATGAAACTGTTTTAGGGCCAGATGGTAAAACAGTATATGCAACGCCTGTTTTACAGTTTACAAAATTTATAGGTCCTTCTATTTCAACGCCTATTTTTGCAAAAGGGAAATTAGTAGCAGCAGGTTACCACGGCTTACACTTATTTTCTTTTAATCAACAAGGACATTTCAAACTTCTAGAATTAATACAGCGTACTTTTGAAGCAAGTCCTGTGGCTGATCAAGGTCGTATTTACATCGCTTCGCGCGACGGCTATCTTTATTGCTTAGGAGATACTAGTAGCGCAACAGAGACAAAAAATAATTTGGTAGCTCAAACAAACAAAAATAATGTTGATGCAAAATCTTTAGTTACATCGCCTCAAAGTAAGATCAAAAACAAGGATAAACTTAGTTCTTTGTCTAATTTAAAGATAAAAAAAGTTGATGCTTCGGAGCTTAGTATTTCAGATAGTAGTAGGTTAAATAGCATATTAACTCCTTCCCATGGTTTCGATTTAATTATTGGCGTATTTAGTTCACAAGCTAATGTGTTGGAATATGAAAAAATTTGGAAGAGTAGGGGATTAGTTACAAGGATTATTGTGTCAACGAAAAAACAATTCCTACTATCTATTGGCAATACTAATAAAAAAGATGAACTAGTAACATTAAGCACCGTAATAAAAGTTAAGTACAATTTACCTTCATGGGTATATGAAAATAGTAGTAAATGAAAAATGCAATAGTTATTATTCGTGGAGCACCTGGCGCAGGTAAAAGTTCATTAGCACGCCGACTAAAAAAAAAATTACCCAGTGGTGTTTTAATTGAAGTTGACAATGTGAGGGGAATGATGAATAATGTAAATTGGGAAGACGAAAAAGAATATTTAATAGCTCATGAAGTGGCCATCCAAAGTACACGCAAATTTCTGGAATTAGAAAGGTCTCCAGTTATTATTGTGGATATGTTTATGTCAGCTAAACTAGCTTACCTCCTTGACAAAATGAAAGGAACTCCATATAAAGTTATATCACTTCTCGTTTCTGAAAAAGTGATGGCGAAACGATTTTCAGATCGTAAAGAGGGCTTTGTGAATTTAGAAAAAGGAATTAAAATAAATAATTTAATTAGTTTGAATGTAACTTCAAACGAACTTATTATTCATACCGATGACTTTACGAAGTCTGAAATTGCAGAAAAAGTCAGTGAATTCTTAGTTGAATTATTTAATTGATTGTACTGAATTTTGTAGGCATTATTACTATTCATTTTCTTGTTTTGGGGTCAAAATTCAGTAAAGTTTAGTTAATATTTGTATCGGCTGACTTTTGATACTTAAAATCGCTGTATGCATTCAGCTTTTTTTTATTCATAAATTCCTTATAAATAGTTAGTTACAAGCCATTTTATTGTATTATTGCATAATTAATGTAAATTGTGTGTTTAATAATTCTCTGCAAAACTTTATTTGTACTGAAGTAAATTGCTTGAAATAATTTCTAATTTAGGGGTATCATTTGTATTTGACTGGAAAATGCAATTTTGAATACAAAAAAACAAATTGAATGAGAAAATTTAAATGTGTTTTACTTTCTATAATAGTTGTCTCCTCTCTTTTTTTAGGCTGTGAAAACAGTGCTGTTTCTATTGATGCACGAAAAATGGCTGATTTAGATTGCCAGGCACAGGCATTGGCCGCTAAAGCTGAGCACACAGATATTGCCTTAGTGATGCGCGAAGCTTCAAGTATTTCTGCTGAGTCCAACGCGATTACTAGTAAATATAAAACGAAAGAAGATTCCGCGAAATTATATGAAGCGATGTCAAAAGTCATGGGCGTTTGCAAGTAAGTTGCCAATCGTACCTTAATGTTTGCTAGCTAACCTTTTCAAGACCCCTCCAATTTTTTCGTTTTTGAATATTTATTTTTGATTGTTGAAATTCAATTATAATTTTATTAAGAAAATGAAGTCCTTTGTAATTACCAAACGATAAAATTGTTCCAATAAATTTATTAAGCGCGTGTTTTTTTGATTATTCTTAAATGGTTATAAAACACAACTACCAAAAAATTTACGCCTAAAATTATCAATAATACGATAAAATCAAAATGGAAGAAAAAGCAGAAAACGAGCTATCCAAATTAAACATGTATGAGGTTATTTGCACTGATGCTTTAAACCATTTACAATCTTACAGCCCAAATCAATTGTCGGAGTTTGAAAAAAATCAAATTATAGCATTATTGAAGAGAATGTTTAATGCTGAAAAGGAATTTTTAATCGAAGAACCCGATGATTATTTTGAAATTTACAATGACACAATTTCATAGAACAATTTGCCATTTATTTATATAAACTTAACAAATAGCGCGTGTAGGTCTCTCCGAATTAATCCAAAATTATTCTTAATTTTAAAAATAATAAAACATCAACAAAAATGGAAAAACCAATAATTGCAGGAAAGACTCCTCTGCCGGTTCAATTAGAAGCCGGTAAAACTTACGCATGGTGCTCTTGTGGCAAATCAACTAATCAACCATTTTGTGATGGTTCGCATAAAGGCTCCTCTTTTGTTCCAAAAGTATTCGTAGCTGAAGAAACTAAAGTAGCTTATTTGTGTAATTGTAAGTATACCACCAATCCAGGATTTTGCGACGGATCTCATAAAACTTTGTAACACCTCTGTTAGCTTTTGGATACGCTAGTTCATTTAATAAACCAAATGAAAAATAAAATTCTTTTAAAATCAGGAGATTAAATGTAAAAAAAGCAATTTGATGAAATAGAGCTTTTATATTTCAAAAGTATATTGGTATTTATTTAATAATGCTTTTTTGATTTGTTCTTTTGCATAACTCAAAGTTTTATTATTTCCGTTATAGCATTTTGAAAGCCTTATTATCATTGAGCTGCAGACCGACTGTTACAAATCGCATAGCAAAGGCAACATAACAGCAATAACGCTATCGTTTTTTTTAGTTTAGTATTATTGTTAAGGCAAATTAATCAGAAAATTTTAATTAAGAAATAAGTTGCTAGAGTCTTTTTGAATGAGATATTTATAAAATATTTAAATAAGTATTTTATTATAGTTATTATTTTTTGTATTTTTACAATATGATGATGCCTATTAAATCCATTAAGAATTTTGGTATATATTTTTTAATTTTAATTTCTATATCAAATGTACAGGCGCAAGTTTGTGCTGCAGGTGAGTCCCATACGCTTTCTATATGTATGGATGGTAGCGTGAAGGCATGGGGATTTAATGGTCATGGACAATTGGGTAACGGCAGCATTACAGATAGTAATCTTCCAATTCAGGTTAACTCTTTAATTAATGTAATTGCTGTAGCTGCTGGTTCTGAATTTTCTCTTGCATTGAAAAGTGACGGTACTGTATGGGCATGGGGCGACAATGGCAATGGCCAGCTTGGTAATGGAAGCAATACGGATAGCAATTTCCCTGTACAGGTAAGTTTTTTATCTGGAATAATAGCAATTGAAACAGGAGGTTATCATTCTATCGCTTTGAAGAATGATGGCACTGTTTGGACCTGGGGCTGGAATCTTTTTGGACAATTAGGTCATGCCAATAACAATAATTGTAACATTCCAATTCAGGTTAATTCTTTATCAGGAGTAATTGCCATTTCAGGTGGATGGAATCATAGTTTATTTTTAAAAAATAACGGTACTGTAATGTCTTGTGGCGACAATGGAAATGGCCAATTGGGCACAGGTAATAATTTTGATAGTAATTTTCCAATTCCAGTTATTACAATAACAAATGTAATTTCGATTGGAGCAGGAGGGTACCATTCTATGGTTTTGAAAAATGATGGCACTGTTTATACTTGGGGTGCAAATACTTTTGGACAATTGGGTAATGGAAACACGTCAGATAGTAATGTTCCTATTTTAATTAGTTCTTTGGCAGGTATAATTGAATTGGAAGGTGGTGCATTACATTCCTTGGCTTTGAAAAGCAATGGTACGCTTCTCGCATGGGGAAATAATGTGAATGGCGAATTAGGTACTAGCAATAATACGAATAGTAATATTCCTATTTCAGTTGGTTCATTGAATGGAATTATTGCAATAGCAGCTGGATACGGACATTCTATAGCTCTAAAAAACAATGGTGATTTTTTAGACTGGGGGGCTAACGCTTTAGGTCAGTTAGGAAATGGAACTAATATAAGCAGTAATTTTCCTGTACAGCCTTTTGGTTTATGCATCGTTTTAAACTCCATAAAAGAGTCTACTGAGAATTTAAGCACAATTATATATCCTAATCCTACCAACGCTACTTTTAGTATTTCAGGTCTAGCTATAAATACTTTTAAATATGTTGAAATTCTTGATGTATCAGGAGCTTGTGTACTAACAAGTAATTTTTATAACGATATCGATATAGCTAAACTAAGAAACGGGTTTTACTTTTATAGAGTTAATGGCGATGTAAAATATACTGGTAAAATTATTAAGCAATAATAATTAGTTTTTTTCTTTGATCAATTTCGTTACAATCTGAATTGCTAAAAAGATTAATAATTGCGTTTGTTTGTTCATAATCCAAAAAAGTATTTTTGATAAGGTTTTTTTTAGCAACGTTTTATGATTCCAAAAATTGAACAAAATCAAGTTTTATAATTTAAACGCAGAACTCATAAGAGAAATTTCAGCTTTTGAAATTCCAATTTTTGTTGCTACTGTTTTCCAGTTTTTTACTGCTCCTTTAATTTCTTTTAAAATATCATCCATTTGTTTTTCTTGAAGCTGAAAATATTCGCCAACACTTTTTGCCAAATCAAAATCTAATGCATTATTATCTGAATCAATATTTAATGACAGACCATCTTTATCAATTGAAGGATTAATATCATAAGCTGGAGATAATTGCCAACCAGTTTTATTAAGAATAAAACCATGGTTTCTTAAATGATCGTCGGTATTTGATATAGTGATATTAAATGCCATTCTTCTCCATAATTGGTGTAATTCCTTTGTATTATTTGATTCATTAAATTGTATGAATTCCGCAATATCTAAATAGCTCGGATGATTATTCTTAATAGTATCCTCATTATTACTAGTCATAGTCATTGCAGAGGCAAAATGAACTCTTTTGTGCTTTAATCTATCAAAACGTTTAGTGAAAAAAGTAAAGTATTTGCCAGATATCTTTTCAATTTTACAATCAGCCATTTCAATACCTGCTTTGATAGCCAATTTATAAGCTAGGAATTCCCATGCAGCTTTATCAATAGTATCTTCTTTAGATGGAAATTTAGCTATCCATAAATTACCTTTCTCATCAATAATATTTGCTTTTGGTCGTGCACCACCTAATGATGAACCTGGAGCCAATAAGATGCTTAACCATTTACGCACCTCTTTATTATCCTTATTTGATTCAATTAAAGAAATGCCATGTTGCAATTCTCTAACAGAAGACCATGGAGGAGTTGGTTGAGCTTTATCATTATTTAAAAAGGATTCTTTTTCTTGTAATTTAAATCGTAAGCCACCCATTCTACTTTCGTCATTCACACCCAATAAAAAATCAATGTCATGAAGACTTTTTACAACTCTTTTTTCTTCCTTAGCAATTTGAGCTTCTCGTCTTTTCATTAATGTTCGCCCCCAAGTATCTGGCATAGCATCATTAAATACTCCGAAATTAGATTTCCCAATTGGAAATTGCTGTCCTTTATTCCATGTAATATCTGGATCAAAGAGGAATGGCTTTTCAGTTTCCAACCATTTTTCATCATAACTAAAACTAAATGTCTTTCTACCCTTGCCTTGATGAGCAGCTAGAACTCCAATTAATTTTGGTCCGCTTATTTCCAACCAATCGGCATAAACCAATATATCTATTTTACTTGTTGCCATTTTATTTACCTCCTAAAAGTTCTAAGTCTTGAATATCTCTTCCTTGCTTATCTTCAGATGCTAATTTTAAAAAATCATCTTGCAAACCCAATACTCGCAATACATTAAAATATGCGCCCATTGATACTCTTGGAGTTCCTTTCTCAATTAAATATAGAGTTGTTCTATCTATTCCCGCTCGCTCTGATACTTGTATGGTAGTCAGTTTTCTTCTTTTACGAGCTAATTTAATATTTTCTCCTAGTTCCTGAAGTATTTTTAAATGCTTTGGAAAAAGAGTTTGTCTTTTTGAGTTCATTTAAATGTTGATTAATATCCACAAATATAATATAAATGTGGATAATAAACAACACTATTATAGAATTAGGGTAAATAGTACAATTAAACTGTATAAAATTAGGGTAAATAGCTATTGTGAAAAAATAATCATATGAACGCTATTTTGTTTCTTCTAATTGTTGGCAGTAAACTCAGTTTGCTGCCGTTTTATAATTATAATAAAAACTAATAGTGCAATGCAAAAATAGTTTTTAACTAAGGAATTAATAAAACAAAATTCCTTTTAATTCGTCGAATAAATATATTGCCGGGTATTGTTTAAAATGACTTGTGGAAACTTGTTGGGTATAGCTGAAATATCTATTTCCCGATACAACATGTTAGAAGCGTTGATATCATTGAGCTGCAGACCGACTGTCACAAATCGCAGTTACAGGATTTACAAGTCTCCAGATTATCTCTTTTTGTATAAAATTGTTCATATCCCAAAAAATGTATTGTTGATAAGAATTATTTTCGCAACACTTCAAAAGGGTTTTTTGCTACTTGAAAAGTAATGTTTTTTATCAACATGGCAAAAAATAGGTTTTTACTATTGATATTATGCTATAACATATTGTCAATTTCCTCTTCTAAATGGAGTTCCGTTTGTTCATCATCAATTATTTCCGCTTTAGTTTTTAAGCTATATTTGATAAGGTAACATAAAAAAATTACAATTAAATGGCAGATTTAACCAGAGAAGGGGTAATTAAATTGATATCTGAATCCTCAAAATTAAATTTAAAAGGCTTGGATTTATCTGGATTAGATTTAGAAAATTTAAATTTAAGTGGATCTAACTTTTCTGAAGCTAGACTTCAAAAGGTTAATCTTAGTGGAGCTAAACTTAGTGGATCTAACCTTTCTGGAGCTGACCTTTCTGGAGCTAA